>WLWD01000651.1_pt1 | contig 130488 bp, 115 predicted proteins | sample 6712731 | NCBI WGS metagenome assembly WLWD01 (sample SAMN12718690, study PRJNA576275) | sponge metagenome | isolation source: marine sponge | host: Mycale hentscheli | place: New Zealand: South Island, Marlborough, Capsize Point | collected 2014-11-01 | reverse complement strand
ATTACTAAACCTTTAGCCAGCAGTGTGACTGAGTAATGCCACACCCACACCCACACACACACACACACACACACACTATACATTATGTGACCGTGCACAGGAAAATCCAGCACAATGCAGGAGGGCCCCATTAATATACATTTTTTTGCACTACACAAGTGCCGGCAGCCAGATATTGAGCTCTTCAAATTTAATAACCGTAGATTCAGCCGTTGCTGATGTACGCTACCTAAGTGTTTCAATCAGCAGGCTTCTTTAATACATTTTAAAGAAGTAAATTGATCTTTTCCAGACATTTTCATGTGCTGCACTGTGCCTGTGTATGGTTGCATATTTTTTCCCCCCTCCTTTCACAAAACTATAATTTTTTTAAATTTTGTTTTAGAGCACCTGATGGGGAGGTGTCATATTTTGTGCAACAGTCATCCGACAGGCATACAAGCCATTCCCATAACTTGGTACTGGAATCAGCCTGCAAGGTATTGAGATACAAATAATGCTGTGGGTAGGCTAGTTGTGAACTATCTTGGAACCAATCTCATAAGTTTGACATTAGCAATGATATCTCAACTTGTGGATTACCTGGATTGGGAGGGGGAGGGGGGGGGGGGGGGGGGGGGGGAGAGAGAGAGGGAGGGAGGAAGTCATTGGAATTGCCAGTAGTCATTTCTATGCCACAATGTTGCTGGTTTGGTTAGCCACAAAGTTGGCTCTGTCTCATGTGACCTTTTCCTCTAGCCATAACTATGTGTGTATCTCTACCAGCAGATGTTCCAAATTCTTTGGGTGGTTAAATGAATTATGTTTGCTCACTCTGTGGCTATTGGGTATTCTAGCCATGAATATCTAAATTAAGGAAATTAAAAAGAACAGATTTTAATAGATATGTACTGCATCATAACAAATTCTAAATACACCTGAGGAGTTGATTACTGGTGTGCAGGTGCACAGAGTTTAGTACAGCACTGCACACACATACACACACACACACACACACACACACACAACATTAATTCAGGTTGTTCTTTCTAATACAGAAAAATGTGAGGAAGTTGAGTGCTCTTGTAAAAGGTCATTTGGCTGAAGAGTCGCAGACGAGGTAAGTGAGTGAGATGGAATGTACCTCTAGACAGTATGTGTTGGAGGGAGATCCTGTGTAGATTCTAGAGTTCTTGATGGATTGATTTTTATTTATTCATTTATTTATTTTATTGAGTGGATTTTAAGCAGGTAATAATTTTGTGCTTTGATGTACCTAGCTCTGATGATGCAGTAGAAAAGGTCAAAGTTCCATTGTGGAGTGGTGTTGAGGTAACTGGGTGCACTAGTGTAGAGATCGCACATAACATTATAGGCTTGCCCACCCCTGTCACAATACATACCCGTCATGGCGGGTGTTAGTTGCTGCGATGATTTGACCCCCTGATTACCAAGGATGCACAATTTTCCTGCCAGAGAGAATTGCAGATTCTGTTTGAAGAGCCATATTGTAGCTTAAGAGGACTAATAAACTAAGTTAGCTAGCTAGACACTACCTTGAGAGCAGTGTGTTGAAGTTATGGACACTAATATTTATCACTAAGTCACTGTATAAAGTACTCATATGCTGTCTTCCCTCTTACTATAAGACATCTGAACATTTACTACGAGGGAATAACAATTATGTCATTACTAGCAAGTACCCAGCTGTACAGTGACGCTTCATGTACTAACTTTGCTCATTAGTAATGGAGTACCATAAGATTTTTTGTTTTGTTTTTTAATCCTCTTGGTTTAGTAACATCAGTCCACTTTTTTCACTTACTTTTCTTGATTGTGTATACACATACCAATGTAGTCGTTACTGATGATGCTTTACCAACTTGGTTCATTTTGCACACATTGTGGCCATCAACCTGACTCAGCTTTATTCATGAATACACACACAACCGTTGTTGTTGTTGTTACTGATGACATTTTAACAATCAGTGCTGACGATGCTTTACCAAATTGATTCATCTAACGAATTATTCATGAATACACACCGTCATTGTTACTGACACACAAGCATATATTGATAAAAATTTGCTTTTGTTAACCTAATACCTCTGATATTTATTTGTTAATAAATACGATTTCCTTAACCTATGTGTTGGTAAAGGGCGACCATGCTTACAGTTCCTATGTCACGCCATCTTGTGTTATAGTTGGGTGTTGTCTAGAGACAGGTAGAAGATATTTACAAGTTGCAAACCTTACAAGTTGCTGATCAAGCGTAAAGTGGTTGTTTGGACACGTCACTGACAGCAAAGGATGTTTTTGACTTCCTTCGTTATGTTATATTTGCAGTCCTTGTTGAGTGATCACTGTGCGGAGGATGTGATGAAGAGTTTGTGTGAGGTGGCCAATGAGGAAGCAGCATGGATAAGGAAGTTGACGGCTAATCTGGACCCACAGCTCGAGGCTGCCAAACTCAAGTAATGTATAATACTTAGTGTATGAGTCAGCCTACACTATAGGGAGATAATGTTTCAAGGGCACACATAGGTATTTCATGACCCAAAGGCGAGTTAAAATACAGCGTGGGAGTGAAATGTCACCCCCATATTGTACGACTAGTGTAATAAATTGTTTTTTGTACAATGGGTGTTTTTCCATCAAAGTCTCGTCATTCAGAGGTAACTCCGCCATATACGGTTGTCCAGAACAATGGACAGGCAGGTGGAGCCTTCATGGGAGAATATTTGACTGCTCATGTGATGCATAAATACACGAGGAAAAATATCCATGTACAATAAGTTATAGTTATAAACCAAAATTGAGGTTTGTATGCGATTTATAAACTCCGAGACACGAGGGCGCAGCCCGAGTGGCGAGGATTTGTAAATCGTAATACAAACCTAATGATTTTGGTTTATAACTATTTTATAGCCCAAACATAAACAACGAGCATAGTATAGCGTTAGCTATCTTAGTAATTGTATTAAAGTACCCAAACTCTTCATTATTCCATTTTGCTTTGATCTGCTTTCCATCATAATTATGGTTGCTAAGAACTATATTAGACTTTTCCCAGCTAATACATTTTTTTACGAGCATACCAGACTGTATCCGATTTATAGTTCTTAACGACAAGCGCGGTCGCTCGGGTAACGGGCTATAAATAAGTATATATATATATATATATATAGCAGAAGCAGCTGTTCTGATAGGATAGACAGACATTAGTTTGTCTGGGTGGTGACATTTGGAATGAAGCACCAAAGGTGTGAACCAACCAAAGGTGTGAACCAACCAAAGGTGTGAACCAACCAAAGGTGTGAACCAACCAAAGGTGTGAACCCTCAGCGCTACTAGCTATACATAATATATATACATAGCTAACTATTAAATCATTTATCAGGCCAATCAGTTATCAAATAGCTGTGCAAAGAAACTGGTAGATTTAAATCCAGTCTTCGTAAGAGAAGCTAAACTAGCAAGTAATACTAACCAACAGTTTCAACGTGAAACTCCAGTTCAAGCACTTGGTTAACCTTTCAGCATAAAAGAAAAGCTACCACATATATAGTGCAAGAAATTATTAGCTCACGTGATTACAATGTGATGAAAGGGGGCATTACCCACAAAAGCAACCTACGCAAAGCTGATAGCTTCGCATTTGCTCAAAAATCTGCCCAAAATTAAACAAAGTAGCTCAAAAGCAGGTCTTAAATCATTGTTCTGAGTAAGTTCATACCTAAATCAATTGTTAATTGTCAGTAATCTCCAAATTCAGAGTATGACAGACAGACAAACAGACGGGACAACTACTATAATCCTCTCACTCATGCCTCTTTCCTTTTTATACCCGGACCTCTGGGAGGAGTTTAGAATTGCATAAAGCGAGGTCACAGATTTCACGCACAAAGAATAGCATTGAATTATAAACTTGACCTCTACATTTAAGAGACCTCCATGTAATCTTACTAACCCCACTTTCAGGATCAAAAACTTTTCCTGATGATTCCTTACCAGCTTTTACAGCTTTTTGTTGTTGTTGTTGTTAATTTGCTGTTTATCAAAATTGTTGCTTTGCTTGTTTATTTACTGAGAAAAGAAGATGTAATATGGAAAAGAATGTTGGTAGTGTGCATTTCCTCATATTCTGCTGAAACTATAATCCTATTAGTCTTCTTTTTCTTATTTATTTATTTATTATCTTTTTTTTTTTATTTTTTTTTTTTTATTTATTTTTTTTTTTTACTAACACGTATGTACTAAATTTTATTTTCAGATATCAACACAATACACCAAACAAGGAAGAAGAGAATTCTTTTCTCAAGTCTGTGGAAGATCATCTTTTGGTAAATACTTACTTGGATATTGTATTGTTATTACACTTTGTAGTAATTGGATTTACCAAATGTCTGATTTGTTCCCTTTCCTCTTAGGAACTTCAGCTGGCCAATATACGGCGCTCCTTAGAAACTCAGAAGATGGAGTCTGCCGGGAGGTCTGCATACCTGCAGCTAGAGGAGGTCAAGAGAGAGATAGATGAGCTGCTATGGAAACAGTTGCCCTTGGATACTGACCAGGAAAAGCGAAATTTAGTGAGGTGTGTATGTGTATGTAAGTGTGCATATATATCTGCAGATATTAATGTATTTGTGTATGTCTGTATGTGTATGTATGTGTGTATGTATGTACAGATATTAAGTATGTATTTTTGTATGTGTATGTGTGTATGTAAGTGTCATATGTATGTATGTATGGGTGCAGATGATGTATGTTCTGTGCATACTGCGTGGAGTATTTAAGGAATCCACCAATTTCATCCGCACATGTCTAGAATACCTAACTCCCAGCTGCTTTTTTTCCCTCTCCATTCTTTGCTTTCCTTTCTCCTGTCCTTTGCTCCCTCTCTCCCCTCCCCTCCAGTGAGTGGGTGTTGCAGGGTCTCAAGGTGAGCGGGTGTGAGGCTACTTTGTCTTCCTTCTCAGAGCTCTGTGCTCAGCTAGACTCTTCTAGAGACCAGCGAAAAGTAGCTCAAGACCAGCTGCAAGACAAGAAAAACAGGATTGACAAGTTCTCTGAAATTGTTGTAAGTACTAATCATCATGCAAGTTTTTTGTTGTTGTTTTGTTGTGTTGAAACCTTTTTTGCTACACACATGAAACAGTATTGATTATGCTTGCTATTAATCTGAAATGATATAACATTCTAACAGAATACTTGGTAAATTTTAGTTGATGACACCTTACCAGACTTCAGTAGCTTGCTATAACATATACTTTTAATGACCCTTTACCAGTGATTTAGAAGTTGCATTGAGCATAGGTAATCATCGTTGATTGAGTTATGCTACTGTGTGCTGCTTCTTGTTCCAAATTATTATTATTAGTGCACTCGAACCTCTCTTATCCGGACTTCTTCCATCCCCTCTAGTCGTTAAGTTCTAAAAGAACTAGTGGGCCCACTGAACTAGCTAGCAGTGATGCCGCCTGTCAACAAGTTCTATGAAGAACAAGCAGTAGATGCACTAACTGCCTCTTGATTTCCATGTTCTATCTCTTCAACACTGCAATCAAATTCTCAAAGTAACACGTGAAAAAATTTACACAATTATATTCATTGATTTTTTGGATTGGTAGCTTATTAACCGTCAGTCACTGGTGTCCGGTAGACAGTAACTTAGAATAACGGATAAGAGAGGTTCGAGTGTATGAGTAATAGCATGGGTAACCATGCTATTGACCTCTAATAGCACAGGTTACCCGTGCTATCACTCGCTAATAGGAGGCCAGCTTTTTAAAAAGTCATTTGTGATTGTAGCTATACTATATCTTTCACTCACTATCTCCTTACTTCAGGATTAGCTTCCGCTGGAACTTCGTTTTCAACCTGCGGCTCCTAATCTGTTGAAAAACATTCCGTCTAATACGGGTAGAGTTTCTGCGGTAAAGAATGACATTGTCTCCAACTAGAAACTACTCGAACTGTACATTTCCAAGGTTAACTCTGCACGCGTGCACACTTACCCGTGCTATTTCACTTTCCCCGTGCGATTTCAATTGAACAGCGATTTTTCCCATACATTTTTTTAATGAGCAACTTACGCGCTGTACTATTATACTGAGTAATAGCACAGGTAACTGTGCTATTCGGGATTAATAGTATGAGTAATGCGATTGAAATAGCACGAGGCAAAACCAAGTGCTTTATGAGTGCTATTGATCCCAGGTTACCCGTGCATCACTGGCTAATAGTAGGCCAGGTTCATCTGCACTGTAGCTACACTGTATCATTCACTTACTAGTTCTGTGTTCCAGGATTAGCTTCCTCTGGAACTTCATGTTGAAAAACAATTCCATCTAATATGGGTAGAATTTCTGTGCTAAAGAACGACATAGACTCCAACTTGAAACTACTCAAACTGTACATTTCCAAGGCTAGAGCTGCACGCATGCACACTTACCCGTACTATTTCACTTAGCCATCGTGGTACTTCACTTTCCCCCGTGCGATTTCAATTGAACAATGATTTTCCCATACATTTTGAATGGGCAATTTACGTGCCATTGCATCAGTTTCCCTCTCCTTCTCTCTTTCTTCCTGAGCCCTTTCCTCTCTTCATCTCTTTCTTCTAAATCATGGATTCCCTTCTCCTTTTGTCTGTCTCTTCCTGCATCCCGATCATTGTGGACTTGCATGTAAGTTCTTTTGAATCAACTTTCACTGTCCCTTCATTGCTGGTTTTGTCTGCTTAGTAAAACTATTGCCTTATTCTTCCGTTCCCCACTGATTTTATTCACTTTTAGCTGCAATTAGTTGTCATTTCTAATAGCCTTCGTTTTTCATGTATGATGCTTTACCCATTTTCAGTTTGAGGCAACACTTTACTTATTCAGTTAGAGATGACACTTTACCAACTGGACTTGAATACACACCATTGTTGTCGTCGTTACAACACGCAAGTGTATTATTGTATAGATTTAGTTTTTTAAAGCAATCCTTATTGTAGTAGTTGCTTTTAGGCTTGAATTTAATATCTTTGTGGTATCTCATCTCTTTTTTCTGGTACACTTAAAGAAATGATTTTAACATGTAAGTTGGGTGCAGTATTATCTTTCGTGATGTGTGTGCATAGCAGCAGGGTATGGCTTCTTGCCTCATTACTGAATACTTGTTGTTGTTTGTTGTTGTTGTTGTTTCATTCAATTATTCATTCATTTGTTGATTAGCTAGCACTGTTAAATTTGATGTTTCTTCCAGAAATCCAGACAAGAGGCTATAAAGCAACTGGTGAAGCTAAATTCTGGTGCCAAGGCTAGACTACAGAAGCAGCGAACAGAGGTGTGTGTGTTTGTACATTGTGATTTTGTGTGTGCACTTACGCACTGTCATGTGATATAAGAACATGATGGACCTATTTTTTAGCTGAGATTAAATGTAAGCGGTGGGGGGTGGGTTATTTAGGTGGTGATGTAGCAATTCTGAAAATTCATTTTTAAACATAAAGTGAGGGCTTGTTCAGAATGTTGTGTTGGTAAAGGGTCGTTTATGTAAAAATGCTATTGTTACAGTCAGGAGCAGAGTTGCCTGGTTAGATCAGTTATGCCTACATTCATTGTTGCAGGGTGGGTACAGGGCCTTTTGTGAAATAAATGAATGTGAGAGTCCATCCTGCTACTTGGTTGTACGCACTGTGTGTGTACACAATTGTTTGAGATTTGTTGTTGTTTATTAATTAGGTGGAGTTGTATGTACAGCGCAATGTGTGTAGCCATGAGGGAGAGCTGGTAGCTCTAGGGGCGGGGCTGTCACCATGGGGACAAGTGGAGTTGCAACACTTCTCACTTGTGGATCTGTCCAGACTACCCAAGTCTTCTTCTCTCCAGTGAGTGTCAGTGGTGGAGTGCAGTCTTGTAAGGGTGGACTAATTGTTGCTCTTCCTGATGCAGTGAGAGTTTGTCTCTGATATCAGCTGCTATAACTGTGACCAGACACACCCTCTCTACTAGGAAGCTTATCTAGCTGTATAAGTTTAAAAAAATCTGAATTTTAGACAATCTAAAAAACTGACAGCACTTGAATCTATCATGAATACAGTTTAGAATAAGGATCCACTCTTATTCTAAAATGAATTTCCTTCTCTCTCTTGTGTGTGTGTGTGTGTGTGTGTGTGTGTGTGTGTGTGTGTGTGTGTGAAGTAGGAATGGGAATTTCAAGTGTTATATTGGATTGATAATTTCAGATTATGCAGATGGTCCCGTGATGTGCTAATAGAATGAGGAATTCACATTTCTCATTATTTATTACTACTAGTCTACTATTACTACTATAATTATTATTGGGCAGTTTTGTTGACTTTTTTTTTTTTTTTAGCTCAAACAGTAGAACTTTGTCCTCTAGCTGGCGGACTCCTGGAATCTATCATGCCTACCTACGTGTTCACTCCACTTGGTCTATCATGATAGAAATTAAATGTGAAACACAGATAAACCACCTGTAGTGCGAACCCTTAGCACTCGTCACACTTAATTATTGAACTGTTGGACGTAGTTACGTACACTAGCTGTGAGTGTGCGAAACATTCACACATGCAGAGTCCTTCACACGGTTACAACTGAACTTTATTTTATACCATATTGTCTATTTTTAATCTGCCCTCCTGAACAAAGACTTCAGAAAATCATTTAGTTTTATTAATTAATGAAGTCCATTGATCTGTGTGGCCTACGGTATTGCTTGGGAGAGATGAGTGGGTCGTAAGAGGATAATCCAAGAAGCCTGGATAACTTCTGATCAAGTAGTGTCCCATTTGCAACTTGTGGAATGCTATAATTTATACTTTCAGTTCTGGAATGGATTCGGGGGAAGAGGTGTTAGATTATTAATAGAAGATGGATATGAAAGATGATGTGTATCCAGAGAAGCACAAATGTGACGAGGGCTTTTGTTTATACAATGAATATTGACACTAAGAAAAAAAAAAGAATCACTTCACTATAAATTCTCTGTGACCTAATCATCTAATCATGATATTCAAGTATTTTGAAATGCCATGTCCACAGCTGAAGTTGGGCTGACCTTTTTTTTTTTTTTTTTTTTTTTTTCTTTTCTAGCAAACATTACTAAACTCACTTTTTTTTTTTTTTTTTTTTTTTTTTTTTTTTTTGAGAAAAGCAAGCTATTATTAGTTGTGGGGCAAACTTACTGATTAGTATGCTTATCTGTGCTGGATATCTCCCACATTCTTGTGTGTGTGCACCGTGTAACTGAGGATTAATCAGCTGTGAGATCCTAGATGTTTGCTGTTAGGATGGTTGGTTAATTGATGGATCTGGATGCCTCAACATCAGAGGCATCAGAAGCAACAGAGGAAGGAAGGGAAAGGAAGATGGAAGCAGAAAGTCCGTGTGGCTAAAGTGTCACAATGTCAGTGTTGCATTGCTGGTTGACTTCCACTCTTTACTTTAGCTTTTCAGTCTAGCATTCTTGTAGTTGGTGGCCTCAGTTCCAAGTATTGATATTTTTAAATAATAAAACGTATTTCGTGTTTCAAATAGAATGTTTACTTGTGATTTGTTATTATTTGGTATAGGCCTCTTGGCTAGGTATTGCCCAATTTATGCTAATATTTTAGCCTATTGTTCTATTCTTTTGTGCTGCCTAGTATTCTTCTAAATCCTACCTATTCTTCTCATGAAGCTTACTCATATTCTTTTATAATTTGATGGTCAGCAAATTTGAATGATGATTAAAAAGCATCGTTTACGATACAAACTTGCACAGTATGATACAGCATTATGGTTAGGAAGTTCAATTGAATATCACTATACAGTACTGTGTTGTTTATGCTGTTGGTCATAAAATTAGTTTTGTAGCGGTAAAAAATCCCTTTCAGCTACAGCAGAGGATAGTTTGGGCAACATAGCTATAAACATAGTTAGCACCGGTTTACCATGTTCTTAGGTACAAATGTCAGTTGTTCTTCATTATTGGATAGTAAAATTAATTTTGATGGAATTGCTTCCATGAATATTTTTACCAGCTTTGGCACAAGCTTTCTGATGGTTCAAACCCCAGAGGTGTCATTAAATACTTGGTTCTTAGGTAGCTTCCAAATCACATGCTCTGAATTTGGTTGGACACTTGAGAGAGTTCAGGTTAACCTAAAACCTTCCCTTGAACCATTAGGTCTAGAAGATGAAACAGCTGCCTTTAGAGGCACATGGAAGTGCAGCTGATCATCTTCCCACCCATCCACTGGACATGCCACCCACCCCATAGGTGCAGTTGGTTGGGTTTAGTTAGAGTCTAGTAGGTCTGCCCAATTATTACAAGTTGTAAAATAATAGTCTGTCAAGTTGAGTTGGCCTACACACACAAAAAAAAACAACCTCAATAACTTTACAACAAAATCAGACATCCTAGTAGCTTGCTCCACCCACACTGTGACAGAGGTATTGGCCCAGTGCAAGGTTGCATACACTTACCATAACCCTGCCCTTCCCCTCCTCTCCCCCCTCCTCCACACACACACACACACACACACACACACGTCTCTTTGAAAATCCTGTGAAATGGAGAGAATACATCTAATTCTAATTTAATTCTTTTTTTTCTTTTTTTTTCTTCCCTCTCTTTTCTGCCTAGCTAGGTTAAGTAAAAAATCTCCCTTTTCCAGATTGGGAGGAACGAGTGTTTGCAGTCTGCCTTGGTCTAACCAGAAAGATTGCTACAAGTTGGAATCCCCTCTCTTCCTACCACCACACTTGTAGGCTTCATCTTGTGTTATCACATAGCTCCTTTTTTTGTTCTCTGTTTGTTTTATTAGCTACATACTCTGCATGTACTGATTGCCTTGTTTCCCAAGCATTTCTTTATCTTGGACTTTAACCTTTTTTATAAGCAAATGATCGGTTGTTGGGATTTGACATGTGCTTAAAACTGAAAGTTTTCTTAAACCCTGGAAGTGTCACTTACCAAGTTCTCTAAATTTTCATTAACAATAATGTGATCTATCATGGCTAGCCTGGATCGGGATGAAATGGGGAATTTGTTTATATGTTAGTATTAGTAGTATTAGTGTTCTATTTTTGCTGCAAGTGCTGCTAATAAAAAGGTATAATTTTAAAAAGTTAGGACAATGTTCAAGGCCGTGAACTGTGAGAGAGTAGAGAAATATTCGAAGAGTGGCAGATATAGTCAGGAATGAGACTAGTATAATTGTGATGTTTATTGTAATTGTCTTGTTCACGGTTAATAAACATGACTTATTAGTGATAGTTTTAGGGAAATTCCTGTCAATCACAACACCCACAAGATGTTTGTGACAATGCAAGTGTGTCATCTTCAATTAGCTGGTGAATATTTAGCTTCACATAGAGCACTTCAGTTGATCCAAGTGGATTTAGTTAGTTGTAGTTTGTTTGTTTGTTTGTTTTCCTGACATATTCAAACTATGTACGTATGTAGCTTGAAATATAGCAAAAATAAGTACCTTAACTTAAATGCGCTCAATCCCAACATTTCTCTCAACCCAGCATTTCTCTAAGCCCACCAGTCACTCCGCTCTACCAACCAGGCACTTTTCTCTACCAGACACCATAAAACTTCAACTGGTGCATAACGTGGCCTCACTCCAAGAGAGCTTGGCGGCTGAGTTGTAATTCTGATGATGTGTGGGTGTTTACTATTACAGTTCAATTATGTAACTATTTCAATTGCATGCCCATTGTAGTATATCATGTTTGTGATGAGTCCAAGTTGCAAGACATTGAGTCATGTCCGATCTTCAGGTGCCTGGAGGATGTGGTGCATGTATTCATTGTTGTTCCAGTCTTGCTGGTGGAGATGGATGATTATGTCAGTGAGACCAACAAGTCAGGCTTTGTGCTGAGTCTTGTGATCACTTGACCCCATCAGCAAAGTTAGGTTAAAAGGTCAGTGTACTTTGGACCACATCTGGTGTTGGCCAGAATTGTCTAGCTTCAACTCTTTATGGGCATTACACACCAGTTCAGTCTGCTCTATTCCTGGTCATCTGCACCCTCCACTCCGTACAGCACCATCGTAAGAACCACGCTGTATTTCTGAAGACAGTAGAGCATGTCAGAGTGTGGCAGGCATAACCACACGTGTTCTCTGACTCAAGTTATGCTGTATTGACACAGTCAAACACCAAATGGCCAAAATTTAATTATTGGCTGATTCCTGAGACTGCTGTGTAGTAGCAGTATGTGTTAGGGCAAGTTGGATAATTAGGCAGGAAAAGTTATCTCTGACCTCTAGCATTCCCTGAAATTAAACTTACTCATTCTATAGTATGTACCACAATAGGATAGAAAACACAATGAACTATTTCAGATAATTAGCGGCCCCTGAGCTATTTCAGATAATTAGCTGCCCCTGAGCTGAGGGTAGACAGGCTATGCATGTACTTGTGAATGCGTTAATGATAGTATGGGTCTCAGGCCTATAGTGAAGCTAGAACAATAGCTTTTTAATTAATGTGGAATTGACAACCTTGTGTATAATACATTGTGGGATAATGAAAGAATAACTTCTCGTGTGTACTTATTGATTTTGATTACCTCTGTCTCTTCACAGTTCTTTAAACAGTATATACATGATAGTTTTTATTGTGTGTGTGTGTGTGTGTGTGTGTGTTTGGTGAAAAATAAAGGAATTTGATAAATGATTAAATTTGCTTACAAAGGAAAGATGGATGTCTACAGGAATATGCTCTTCGAAGAACAAATGAGTATATCAATTGACACGCCAACCTGTCTCAGTGGTACAGTCCTTGTGTGTTCTGCAGGGTTCATCTTCAAGTGCCAAACAGTATATTCTATTTTGTGCTTGTAGAGAAGCTTAGAGAGAGAGAGAGAGCAATTTATAGTGGGTATTGTTGTTGTTGTTGTTGTTATTATTATTATTATTATTATTATTATTATCATCATCATCATCATTTTTTTTTTTTTGTAAGTTCCATTTTCCAATTTCATTGAAACAGCTCGATAGTTATATATTTCTATAGATATATTTTTTATACATCCTTTTTTCCCACCTGTTTCTACTCATTTAGCCAAGTACAGTATTGGTTCACCTTTTAAAGCTATCTAGTAAATACGATTGACTAACCAACTATACAGACTTACGAACCTGAAGCCGGCCCCTCCCCCTTCATACCATTACATGTATTTGTGACGTAAATCAAAGACTGAATTGCATGTTTTTGAGTTTCCTTTGAGCTTCGTGATGACAACTAGTGCAATACCCAAAAATGGCAACTCTGAACTCGTTAAATACTCATTTAGATCACGTTTTTTCCACTCCAGGAGTTTTGGGAGAAGATTTAGTTTGGTAATGATCTTTACTATTCAATACGAGACCTCCCCTTGTGGCGGAAGTCAGGCATGAGCTTCAAAAGAGGAGGAGGGAGAAACATTCATCATGTTCTAGAATAACTTCCAATCTGGAACCAATGCTTCAATTGTGTTTTTCCTTTGGGGGGAAGCACATACACAAATGCACACTCCTAGCAGTATGTACGTGTGTGTGTGTGTGTGTGTGTGTGTGTGGGTTTATGTAAGTAAGTGTATGTAGCATCCGTATCTAGCTGATTCTAGTGGCAGTGTTTATAAGCATGAGCTGTAAACAATGGGAGTTATATATAGATTGTGTGGAATTGCACTGGCGATGATAGGACCAGTCGACCAGCCGTACTCCAGATGAACCGAGGAATGCCACTCACCGGGATGTTATTACCTGCATACATGCATGTCATAATGAACATGTGTAGACCACATGTAATCTAAAAGAACCTTTCATTGATTGCCATGGTGACCAATACTAATGAATCCACAGGATTTGAGAAGCTTTGTTGTTGTTTGTTTGTTTGTTTGTATGTTGCTTTTGTTGTTGTTGTTGTTGTTGTTGTTGTTTTACAAGTAATAATTTTTTAGTTTACCAACAAATGTGTTGGGCATATGTTATTTACTGAGCACTGGGAGGGATTAGAACACACCCATTGACTTTTCATAATTTATAATTGTTATTAACCCTCAGCGCATGCACGAGAGGGTTATAGTAGTGCATTTGTCTGTCTGTCTGTCTGTCTGTCTGTCTATCAGCATTCGATTTCATAAATGGCTGAGAACTAACCTTTAAAACAGTATGACCTCACGCAGTAGGAGAATTTAAGTCCCTTAAATTGACCACTTTTTCAAATTTCAAGGTAGTTTCCAAGTACATGCGGAGAAACTTCAGCTCCAAATAAGCGCAAGCTAGATGCAACGACCCTTACCTTTCGCATACATTGGTTTACGTCATACAGCAGTCATGTGATCACTTATAATTTGCGTATTTTCTTAACCACGTGTGTCCTCGGTAGTTAGAAGTTAAAGTAATCTGAAGAAATCTTAGTTGTGTAACAATGCGCTGAGGGTTTGCACCCTTGGTGCTCTAATTGTTATTATTATTATTATTATTATTATTATTATTATTATTATCTCTGTATCAAACTATAATAACTACAATGTTACCAAAAAAATCTGAAAACAGGCAGGGTTTTGTCTAGTGAGGGGAGGGGGGAGGGGGGGTGGAGCTTCTCCCTCAAACTTCTCACTCAGCTTCCCCTCCTAATTTGCATTCCATGTGTAGTATATGGTTTAGGCTAAGCCCAAAAGACAACATTTAGCTCAAATAATTTCACACTATTTATCTAATTACTGTCACCGATTAAAAGAGAAATATCATTTTTTGTAGAGACGATGGACTTGGTTTAAATACCCCCCCCCCCCCCCTTCCCCTCCAAACAAAATTTTCTAAATAGAACCCTGGCAGGATTCTTCGACACTTGTGGAACATAATATGGACAGATCTTTTATGTTTAAATAAACTTTATTTCAGCTATTCAAGGTTGTTGTTGTTTTCTTCTTCCCCCGGAACAGTTTCTTTAACGCATACTGAGTTTAAATGCACACAAACAAGTTTGTGTGAAGTTTAGATTCTTGTCTGCAGTTTTTGAATATATTCATTTATTTCATGAGTTAACTTAGCAAACATCTCAGGCTGTACTCCGACAAACAAAGAGGTTAAAGGTGGTCGTGTGTGCAGTGATTTTTAGAGCTGATTAGTTCACTTTCGGTTGCTATAAATCCGCAGCCTGTCAGAAGACTCCACAACGAGTCTTTCTGTAGATATCCCATATACAAGTGAAGGACAGAGAAGGAAAGATGAATGGTGTCTATGGCCTTGCTGCTGAGTTGTACATGGGTCAGAGTGACCTCTTTGTTTACTTATCCTGAGCTTAAGTTTATCTTTCAAGTTGAAGTTGGGATGGTTTATGAAGTGAGCCTGACTCGTTGATCCACAGTTTGGACAAGGCTCTCCGTCAGTGTTGACTATCTGGTGAATTCGTGTGTGCATGTGTACATGCACCATGTGACCTTCTGTTACATTATTCATAAACAAGAGACTTTTTTTTTCTTTCCATGTCATTGGATAAACCTACTCTAATGGTTCTTTAACCTTTTTTGTTGCCTCGATGGGAACTAAGACTTGGAAGGGGGTGTATTTTTTTTTCCTGCTTATTTTTAATATGTTTGTTAATGCCTTTAAGGTTTTAAGGTCAGTTTGTTTTAAGTAAAGGTTTCTTTACTACTTGCCCATTTAACTACACTGGTTCCGTGTCATTTGGTACGTGTGTATTTTGTTAGTATTATGTTAGAGTAATTTGTTTTGTGAGTTTCCTCTTCTGGTTTTCCTCCTCCAATGAAATACTCGCTGCTGTTGTACGGTACAAATGAGAGGGTGTGTTCAAGAAAAATTTTTTTATGCACGTGCTACTGTAAGATTTAGAGTGTTTGTTTTATTGAATTGTTCAGTTTAACAGGTTGCAAAAACTGGATTTCTCCCGTGGTATATACCGTAATATACTTGTTGTGAATAGATTTGTGCAAGAAATACAGAAATTATATGAATTAAATAAAAAATCGATCTTAATAATTTAGGTCAACTCTTTAAAGTTATAGTCTCTTATTATTTCCCTAATACACTAAATATTTTAACTATAAATAAATTATGAATATTGTGACAAGCTGAAGCAAGACATCACATTGCAAAACCACACCCACCTTCAGTGTTTTAAAGTACTGGTTCTATTTAATGTGACAAACTCTTATTGCTGTGTTTTATTGATATACCTGAATTTCCTGCATGGACTGTATACAAGTGAAAAGAAAAGGAAAAGAAAAAGTACTTGTAATATGTAAGTAGTAATGCTTGTATGTTCATCATAAGGCCTCAGAGGTATTTATGTATAGGTTACACCACGATGTGGAGGTCGGTATTTGATTTGCACAACTGAGGGCCAAAGGCCCGAGAATAGTGTAAATCCCATACCAATCGAACGGAGTGGTGCAACCGACTTGTACCACCATACCATGGCTCTAGGCAATGCTTGAAAACTACTTTTAGATTGGACAGTTCACTTATTCACCTCCTAGGAAGTGAATATGAAGCACATTTACCCAAATTAAGCAATCTGATTGGACAGTTTGAATGTACCATGGTACAACTTATTGCATTGTGGACTCTGTATTAAACTTATCTGAAGTAATGGTGGTAAACAATGAAGACGGCACATCTAGTTCATAATGGAAATAACTATCAAGAAAGATGTTTGGAATACTTTATGAACTGTGCCAAATGATTAATACCAAATACCAAATCCACTCAGTGGTGGTGGGGGGGGGGGGGGGGGGGGGGGGGAGGAAGCCAGTCTATTATCACATGCATGCATTCCTTACATATATGTATTATGTGAATTATGCTAATGAGTCCCCCCCCTATTATTATTTCAGTTAATGCAGTGTATGTACACTTCCAAGACATGTTATTATTGCGGCAACAAAAGCCATAGACATAGTGGAGGTTGCTTCATTGTGCTCACCAGGAAGTGAAACAATGGCTGAGCTGCAGAGGAAGTTATTGTTAGCATATTGTGCCCACTACAATTGCAGTTCCGCCGTTAAGGCCGACACTAATGGTTGACAATGTTACACAACAGTCCCACCCCATTCCCCTCACTAACAGCCAATCAGTTGCACTGCAAGTGACATCACCTTTTCATGCTTACGATTGTTGCTTCAATTCTGGATGGGCGTGCTTCAATTTTGGATGGGCGTGCTTCAATTTTGGATGGGCGTGCTTCAATTCTGGATGGGCGTGTTTCATTTCTGGATGGGCATGCTTCATTTCTGGATGGGCGTGCTTCAATTTTGGATGGGCGTGCTTCAATTCTGGATGGGCGTGTTTCATTTCTGGATGGGCATGCTTCATTTCTGGATGGGCGTGCTTCAATTTTGGATGGGCGTGCTTCAATTCTGGATGGGCGTGTTTCATTTCTGGATGGGCATGCTTCATTTCTGGATGGGCGTGCTTCAATTTTGGATGGGCGTGCTTCAATTCTGGATGGGCGTGTTTCATTTCTGGATGGGCATGCTTCATTTCTGGATGGGCGTGCTTCAATTTTGGATGGGCGTGCTTCAATTCTGGATGGGCGTGTTTCATTTCTGGATGGGCATGCTTCATTTCTGGATGGGCGTGCTTCAATTTTGGATGGGCGTGCTTCAATTCTGGATGGGCGTGTTTCATTTCTGGATGGGCATGCTTCATTTCTGGATGGGCGTGCTTCAATTTTGGATGGGCGTGCTTCAATTCTGGATGGGCGTGTTTCATTTCTGGATGGGCATGCTTCATTTCTGGATGGGCGTGCTTCAATTTTGGATGGGCGTGCTTCAATTCTGGATGGGCGTGTTTCATTTCTGGATGGGCATGCTTCATTTCTGGATGGGCGTGCTTCAATTTTGGATGGGCGTGCTTCAATTCTGGATGGGCGTGTTTCATTTCTGGATGGGCGTGTTTCATTTCTGGATGGGCATGCTTCATTTCTGGATGGGCGTGCTTCAATTCTGGATGGGCGTGCTTCAATTTTGGATGGGCGTGCTTTGGATGGGCGTGCTTCAATTCTGGATGGCTGTAAGAACTTCAGAATTCTTACAGTCTTTCCTTTCTCTTAGCAGGAGTTACTCAAGGCACAAATGAAAGTGCATCATCAATTACTCCAGGACATCAAGGGTGTGTCCGCCAATCCTTTAACTACTAACAGATGACTCCATTAAATAAATAAAACCTACAATAAACCCTATCATTGTGCCTCTATCCCTGATATTACATTGAGATCTTTACACTGTCCTCTACACCCCCTCCCCGGCCTCCACTCTTTACACTTAGACCTTTGACCTGATGCTCCAAGGAAAGAAGACCAGAGATTCATTCTGAAGTGTGAAAGGAAGCAAATGTAGAAGATGCAACTAAAGGAAGTGTGTGTAATTGCTGGCTTCCTAGAAGGCTAGAAAATAGGATGGCAAAGAGTCGAAGCTAATTTTAATTCAGTCAAATGTTTTAATTCTATATGGCATTCAATATTTGAGGGAAATTTTTAAATTAAACTGTCATTTTTGACAGTCTAAAGCCCAACTTAGGCCAAGCTAAGCTCCATTTAATCTGTCATATGTCTGAGACTGTAATTAATGTCCTAGATGTGTTAGCAGAGATTCAGCCTGACTGGCAAATATCTGTATCCTGCATTCTTTAGTGATGGGTTGGTTGACCAATTACATTAGCAGATTCCCATGAAGTGAACCATTCCATTCTGCAAGCTTGTGTAGTCAGAGCGATCTCAAGCTCACTGGTTTGAAGAAGTCTTTATCGAATTATAGTCCTGTGGTCAGCCAGTTTATGCATGTCTTGACTTCCACTTGACCCCTTCTTCCTGGTCTACGTGCTCAGTTACCGTGGGAGGATAGGAAGTGAGTGTTAGCTATGTTGATGTCTATCCTGGTCTTCAGCAGCCGTAATTTGGTTGATTAGGTTGTCATTGGTGTAGCTCCCTAGGTGTCACAGGTTGACTATTTGTAAGGTCTTCCTCATTTCCAAGGGTAGTTTTGCTGCTGCTTCATTACAATGGGCTTGTGTTGGAACTGCCTACAGAATGTGTCAGCCAGATTCAGCTATCTTCACACAACCTGCTATTGTGAGACTCCACCCATTTAATCACACAGATAAAAGATATCCAACTTCTTTTCCCTCCATCAAAGAAAAAAAATTTAATTATAGAGAGACATATTTACTACGTTCTTCAACATAATATATTCATTATTGATACGTAAAAAAGTAAAAAAAAAAGAAGAATATATTAATAAAACAATTAATTAAGATAAAAATATTTTTAAAATTATTTTCTTTAGCGTAGGCAAAAAATGAATAAAGGCAGGTGACACAAGCTCCTTAAAATTACGACTATATTAAACTCATTTGGCTGACTACAGCATTATATCACTTTTTAATAATAAGAATTGAATTAATCTATGTTAATGAGTTGCACTATATGAAAGAGCAGAGTTTCAGTACCTCATTTGAGCAGAGTTTCTGTGGAAAGTAAGTTACAATGTCTCCTGTTGGAGGATAGCTGTCAATACATTAATGCAGGGTTGTTTTGTTGTTGTTTTTCAAAAAAAAAAAGAAGCTTTTCTTGAAGGCATTGACTTAACGTTTTATTCAATTGAGTTTATTCATTTCTAAATTGTCTGTTTATTCTGTTCTATTCAAATACATGAAACTTCATATCCAAAACAGCAACAAAATAAAGAGAGAAAAACAAAGCAAGCCTGTTAGCATAATTTAACCGCTTCACGTCATAACCATTAGAACTGCTATCAGAACAGACTGTTGGCTTCACACACACTAAGATATCCACCAGCTGTATCTATCAAAACACAAGACAAGACCAAGCATCCGAGCCACCGATTTCGGCTTCTCATGCTTCAGTTATTCCAACTGCCCACCTAGTTACATCAACTCGCAGGATGTGTTGACAAATCGGCCGCCGAAACTTCATTCTGGAACCATGACATCATCCGATCAAGAGAGTTGTGAGCAGGAGAAAAGAAAGGAAAAACTTTACTAGACCACTTAAAGATAGCAAACACCAGTGAATATTACGTGGTGATCCTGTATTGTACACTCCCGGCCAACTGTACAGTATACTCTCTCCCCTCTCATTAGTTTCATCTCTCTTATCAGTCCGATAGCTTCCTCTGTGTTTCCTGTTTGGTCAATACTCTGTTTGTTTTTTAAATCCTGTTGCTATTCTTACTGAAAGCTGTACCCTGACCCAAGTCAGGTACGACCTGGTTTTTACTACTGCTACTGCATTAGTGAAAACACAAGGTGCAATAGGCGTGAGATAGAGCGAGTTGTTTAGGAGCTGGTGTATTTTTGGGAACAGGTACAGCTGTGACAGAGATGTGATGTCATTGGGTTTCTATTCTGGAGATGCAAGTTGAGAGGTTAATGTGTTCATACTTGCTGAGTTTAATGGCGGGTAAAACTAAGACAGGACTTGAGAAGATCATTGCATCAATGAGCGTGTGAGCTATTGGTAAGTTTAGATATTATTTATTCTATTGTTCATAAGCAAAGTTTTTTGGAATTCTTCATTGAATACTTTTGCTGCAGTAAAATTGGAAAATGTGTGATTATTTCATCTCTGGTGAAATTTCTCTTATCTGTTCCTTTAGTTTATATACAGGCCAGGGAAGTTTTTAGGCCAGTTAAAATGGAACCCCCCCCCCTAAAAATTTAAAAATATTAATTTGACCCCCCCCCCCCCTCAATTTTGGTTCTAAAAGTACCCTGCAGGCTTCTACTTTATATGGGAGAACCAAGTCTAGTCCACATCGAGTGCATTAACTTTTATGGCTGGGAAATACGGTGTTACGAGCACTTTACTGGTCACAGAGTCCTTGAGTCTCATGGTGGATGTTCTTCTATTGTAATTATAATGTATAACCATCAAGTGTAATGTAATTTACCAGCATGACCATTTAGACTATTGTGGGTTTTTTGTTTGTTTGTTTTTTTACCTGCGCGCAATAATGGAGTAGGGTAAAAGGATCGATTTTGTTTAATTGTCCTGATATATATGTGTGTGAGTGTTACCAAAATGTTGTCAACACTCTAGTTTAATAACCAAACTTACTTTAAATTTATATTTTTGTATAAGGCAAATTAAATAAATGCCAATACTACCTTTCCATATGGTTACTTTGCTCACAGTTAAAGTAAACGAATTTGACCAGCCACACTGCTCAATCGCTGGCAATTCCTACTGTACCATTTCTGCCCTGGAACAAACATACTGTGTATGTTGTATTATCTCTCGAGCCATAGACATAACACTGCAGCAGTCTTGGCCAAGAGCAGTTGTTTAATTTGTGATTTCATGTGATGTCGTTCAATCCTTTGTATTTAGTCAAAACTTACTTCCATTCACACGAGTCACCTCCTCGCAGTAGTTGAGGTGTTGTCCTGCAAGTATCTCGCAGTTAAGGTGTCGTCTTGCAAGTGTTGCAAGCGTCATCATACAAGTGTTGCAAGCGTCATCACACAAGTGTTGCAAGCGCCATCATACAAGTGTTGCAAGCGCCATCATACAAGTGTTGCAAGCGCCATCATACAAGTGTTGCAAGCGCCATCATACAAGTGTTGCAAGCGCCATCATACAAGTGTTGCAAGCGCCATCATACAAGTGTTGCAAGCGTCATTGTACAAGTGTTGCAAGCATATCATATTCAACAACCAACATTATATATCCCTTTACCAACATCATCCGATCCACCAACAATGAGATACACGTGTGCCAAGACATCTCTCTTATTCTCACATTCCATTGACTAACCCATATTGAGAGGATGTTACAGACAAAGGCTAGTCCTGTTTCCTGCGTGCTTTGGTTTCAGTTGCGTTGTAACGCTGCCTTTACACTTTGGCACTGTTATTTCATCCTCCCTGTGTGACAGGCACAGGCACAGCCCCAGGTCCTGTCACTTCCTTTTCCTTGTGCTGGTAGCAGCTCTGCTTATTGTTATATGTAAGTCATTCAGGCCTTGGTTTCAGGCTGGCTTGGCGAAGTTCTTGGATGTAATATGAAGTAAGTTTATGATTAGTAATGGATGCCCATTTTCTCTTCATTGACACGTTATTTTTGTGGAAAAAAAAGTTGCTGCGTTAAGAATTGGGTTGGTTGACATGCAACAAGTTCATCAATATAGGTGAAATTAATTGTGAAAAAACTCTGGGATGTCTGATTAGATCAGCTTATAGAGACCCTCCCGCTGTACACTTCCTGATGCATCTGCCTGCCACACCTCCTTATCTTAATAAATACCGACCCACTTCAATAAGCTGGTCTGCCATACCTCCAAGAGAACAACCAGCCTTGTTAATTTCCTTTAATGAGTCATTGTAATTTGTTTTGAATTTAAATCAGTCAACGGAGCACAGAGTTCATGGGTGGAATGGTGTGAACCAAGTGTAACAATGGTGTTGATGCTCCCACTAATCCAGCCTCACTCAGCTCCCGCTCCTCTGCAACTGATTGTACCTGAGCTTCCTGTGATCTCCTAGCAACCTACCTTACATTCCAGAGTGTTAGGTTGCATCAACAATCCAGAATGGGGTTACTGGGGTAGGCCTGGTGGGCAGCAGGCAGTTGACAGCCAAGGATGTGGGTTGTTGTAAAGTGATCTGCACATGGGCAATTTAATCCTCGTTTATTATCATGGGTTACCTGGGACACAGGAGGATGCACACACAGTCATTTTACCATGTCCTGATTGTTATTGGCTTAGCTCTTGGGAACCACTGGTCATTGCCATTGCTCAGATGTATAGGATGAGCTCATTCACTGATTTATGAATATCCTAATGGGAGCTTTGAATATTTCATAGGATGTTTTCAGTATTCTTCGTCTCCATGGCAAGCAGTTGGTATACTCTATTGGTTTTGTTTGTTATGAAATATTCTTGTTATTTGGCTTTAGACCTTTTTATTTTTCTTGGCTTTGAGATTAATATATTTAATTTTGTAATATTTTTGTGATGATAGGTATTATTTTTTTTATAAATGTGCATTTTGATGGGTTGGTTTGATAAAGTGTGAAATTTTGTATTAACTATGAACTTATGAGATATAATTCACAGTTATGTAAGTTATGTTGGAAACCTTGTTAAAGCTATTAGTTGTTGTTGTTGTTGTTTCTGTAGTACTCCAGTGTGTGAACTGTCCATTCACCGACTAAAGGCACAGCAACCGTCTGGACTGCCTCAACTGGAGGAGCTTCTGTCCATCTTATCTCTTCCACCATATATCTCTCCTAACCAGCTTCTCTCTCACCTTGCTGTTCTCACAGATCGAGGTCAGTTAACATGTCTTCCTCCTGTTCTCCTTTATTCTCTTTCAATTACAAGAACTCCTTTCATAACAACATTATGATAGACTTTTTAAGTATTTGTATAAAAAAATATATATAAGTATTCGTGTAATTTCAAACAATTAGTGAACAGTATTTTATAAAGATCCATTATTTTGTTGGTTTTTTTAATACATTAGTACTAAAGATGACATGCTTTAGAATTCTGTATTAGCTGTTGTTGAATAGACCTGGTATTCTTAGAATAATGCAATTGCTATTTTTTTAAAAGCATCAAGATCCTACAAAAAAAAATTCAAATGCTTAGGCGTACAGTACACTGCAAAAACCTCACATTATATCCAGCAATGGCCTCTGCAGATCAAAACAAGGACAATTTCTAGCATTGTTATAAACAACTATAGTCTCATTCAAAAGCATTTCACTATCTGTTTCCACTAGCCTCCCCACTTGCAGTGTGTTGGAAGCGTAGGCTGCATTCTAGGCCAGCACACAGTCAGCTAGAGCTGCTGAAACACAGGAAGTCCAGGTTGTGGAGGAGGGGAAAAATACCACTGCTCCATTTTTATAACTTAGCGCATAGGGGGGGAGTGTGGAAGTATGGGTGGGGCTATTACAGTTTCAAGTATATTGAACAGACAGTGTTTTTCACGATGTGCACGTGGCTTAGGGGTTTCCTTTTTAAATGTGACACTCTGAAGGTGTTAGGTTTGATTAATTAGAGTAATAATCATTTATACTCACACACGTGTGGAGTAGTACAAATAGTATCGCACGTCTTCAGTATTGAGTGCTGTATTCAATTTATACGAGTATTTATACGCACGTACTGAAGGTGTTTGTGATTGTTTTAATAATCGGGTGGAGTATGCTGCGCTGATGTAAAACTACATCATCAAAACTTCTCCTTACTCTCTTTATTTGGAATTATTTTTTAGATTCACTTTTTTAGGACATAATAGCTAGTTTGCTGTAGTTTTGGTTCTCTTTATGTATTAAGTCCTTTTTTAGTGATGCTTTCATAGCTTCTTTGGGTGTTTTTTTTTTTGTCTGGGGATGGTTAAATGCTATTCATAAAGTTAATCTCACGGTGCATAGAAGCTGAAAAAATTACTCTACATCCCCAATTCCTCCCTCCCCCTATGCATTTCCCAATAAAAAGAACCATTATTGATAGGAGAAATAATATATGAAATGGATAATGATTATGCTGCACCTCCCCCTTACTATTAGCTCTCTTTTTTTTTATGTTCTAGTGTTGAGTTTGTCTCAAGAACTTGGTCAACAGGAGCGACTGATTCTGAAGGTGAAGCAGCATTTGGTGAAGGATGACGATTGCCAAGGTAAACTGAGCAATTGGTGACACAGTACAGGTAATCTTAATTAGCAAAGAAAAAATAAAGATTTCAAATTGGGAATTTAAAAAAATAATTACAAGATATAATATATGATTAACTCTGACAGATGGGTGGAGTTAATTAGAGCAAGTAAAGCGGACATTGTCAGTGGTGTACAAATTCAAGCCAGTGATGTGTATGCCCCCATCCATCTCCGGCCCCATGCTTGTTGCATATTAGTGTAATGAAGTGATGGAAAGACATATTGGGTCCTTACAATGTAGGCAGGCCTAGTTTTGAACTTTTTAAAAATCTGTTTGAAATGCACCATAGCAGACTAATCATAGCTGATTATAGTTTTAAAGAAAAAAAAAGTGTGAGAAAGTATCTACTTGTCTAATTGCTCATTTGTGGATGTGGTATAGAATATATTTCTGGCTTAATGGATAAATATATAATAATATTAATATAATATATAATATTATATAATATTCTGTTATATGGCATATCCCAGCTAGTAGCACTTGTAGGATGCAAGAATTGGAACAAATGTAATATGAAAATCGTTATAATTCTGATCAACTTGGACTGATGTCAAAAATTGTTGTATGCTTTTGGTATCCTTTGTTCCCATCCCATGAGTTTGAGGCTGCTATTCATTTGTCTTGTACAGGTATACTGCAAGCTTCCCGGGCACTGGACGACAGATTCCTTGGCAGTGGAGTGGACACAATCACCAAATGCAAGTCTCACACGTCAGCTGCTTTGGCCAAGTGTTCACACATACATGAGGTCTTGTTGGATTGGTAGGTCTTTTAATCTTAACTTTGATTAAAATAATTTATTGATGGTCTAATTTTTTTTTTGCTTAATAAAGGATTTATTCCCGATTTTTCTATTTTGCTTGTTGCTAATAGGTGGACTGAGCCTGCTCAGTGGACTGTTCCATGGGTGTTGTACCAAGATATGCCTCTCTCAAAATGGCATGAAGAATGGAAAATATTGACTGCTAAACTGAATCAAATTTCGAGCTAGCTAATAGATTTTTCCTTTCCATTTATTAGTATTATTGTTACCAAGCAGACAATAACAGGTTTGGCAAACATTGTGTAGTGTGGCATTCCTTAGCCGGATTCGTGGGCATCCGCAATGTTCTCCCAATCTGATTTGCTTGGTTTTGTTGACGGAGTATGCGTCAAGATGATATGTTATGACGCGCGTGACGTAGCGTCCGGTTTTGGCCAACCGTGACAACCTATCGTAACTTTGTGGTTCTAAATTGGTTATCCGATAAGTGGCTGGTTTGAGCACGTCACTTACGGAGGTGTGGCTCCAGGCGAGATTATAAAAAGAAAATGATCTCAGTCTTCAGGCAAACCAAATTTCCTGATTGTGATCTGAGTATATAAAGTCATTTTCACAAGGTTGGCTCAAATGGATCAGAGTTTGTACTACGATATTCTAGGGCAAAGAGATTGCATGATGTCTGATACTCCTATGTCGCTGTGGGGGCTACCGCAAACGCTGCACAAGCCAGTCACTTGCCAGCATCAGGTATGTTTACTAGCTATGTTAGCTTAGCATCTGCAACTTGAGAGCAGCGCATTTTGTCTTGATAACTGAATCCTTTTTTTTTTTCCCTTGTTGGAATTACTGAGTAGCTACGTCTATGATAGGCTATAGAAGTTCTTAGTCGTGCATCAACACATATTCAGCAGTATCTGAAGCATTGTCTAGCATTGGTGGAATTATGCTGAAATAGAGTATAAATAATAATGAAGATGATTAAACAAATGCAATTACAAGCCAGATTATCTGTCAGGCAATGATCCAGTATAATGTCTTGCATGTCCTTCATTGAGCATATGTTGCATCATGTTATTTGCAGCCACAACGAACAAGCAACCGTTCTACCCCATCCACACCACCATATTCTCAAACTGTGGCTCTGGAGAACCAGATGATCGGCCCTCACACTCACATCACCCCTATTCCACTGAACCTGGTCGGAGGTAACAGCAGGTCCCACCAGCTAGCTCCACCTACCAATACTGGAAGTCCAGGGAGCACGAGCAGCAGCAGTAGCGGCAGTAGCACTGGTATCTCCACCAGGAAGAGAGGGCGCAAGACATTTGTGGACCCTTGTGCAATTGCACCCCTCAGGAAGAGGCGAATACAGGTAATTATCTGAATATGGCTCAAGTTTAGAAGATTTAAAAAGAATTGTTTATTTTTTATTTTTTTATTTATTTATTTTTTAAAGCATTGCCTTCATTTATATTCTTTCATAAATTATTTTTAGGTTGAATTACTTTCTCCTGATGATCGTGACAAGGTCATCCAGAAACGAGAGAAGAACAAAGTAGCAGCTGAGAAATGTCGAGTGAAGAGACGTGAGAAAGTGCAGGAGACCAGAGCAGAGTTTGAGTGCTACATGGACTTGAACGAGGAATTGGATGCAGACATTCGCAGACTAAAAGAAGAGAAGCAGATGCTAGAGGAGGTCTTAAATGAGCACAAATGCTGCCTGAGAGTCAGGTCTTAGAGCTGTGAATATTCAGCAGTAAACTTTTATGTTGTATTTGCATTATCTATTGGCACTTCACATTCTCTATGATTCAATTTAACAATTTTTCTATTGCAATAAAAAAAAAAAAAAAGTAATGAATAAAAAAAACGTCGGCACATTCCTGTGGCCTAGCGACCTTACAGGAAGCTGCGGTTTTAAGGTCATTTGTTAGTGGTTTTGTACTCTGCACTGACCGGAAATGAACTTCCTGCGCATCACACACTCTCCGCGCAACGGACAGTCCGTTGGCTAAAAATAGACAAAGCCTTTGGATTTTTCTGCAATCTTTTGAATTAATAATATGCAATACAATAATAATAACAATGGCAAAAACTAATGGCAGATGGATATGAAGAGATTAAGGTTCTCATTGGATTTGTTGTTGTTCTTTTTTTTCTTTTCTTTTTTCTTTGAGAATACACGTTTCAATTCAAATGGAATCCCTTTTCTTTGGTGGCTTCTAGAAGTTTAGTCTTGAGCATTTCCTCAGATTCATACTCAGGCAACTTGAGGTAGTGGACACAAGTGTTTACTGAAGGGTACACATTGGCTGACGTGGAGTCCTTCTTGACAATGGTGAGTCGAGGATGGAGGTTGGCTAGTCCACCAGGAGGCAGGGAACTACAGCCTGTCACAAACTGGATAAAGTGCTGCAGAAATACATTGCAAAAGAAGGATTAGGACAAAGTTAGGGAGGGATAATAAAATAATAAATAACTTTGACCTTCCCCCCCCCCCTCTCTCTCTCTCTCCTAATGAACATTATAATTTTATCAACATGCTCTATATAGAAATAATATCACAAAAAGCACCGATTATGGTATATTAAGTCAATTTGAGGTAGACCTGGCTTCCTGGAAAATTAGAAGCTGAAAATTAATTGCCACTTTCCCTCCCTACCTGTGAAATACTGTGTTCACATCTCACACCACTGTACCAACTGGAGCAACACTGCTACTTGAACTTTGACCTGTTGATCATCTGCACTACTGTAAACACAAACCTTGAAGCAGTTTTTCCCCCCCAAACATAACAAGATGATTATAGTTTACTCAACCTGGCCTACAGCTGATGGACTAAATATAATCAACAAGTGGACACGTAATAGTAACCAATAAGTAAGTACGCCAGCCATTGACACATACACAGGGCAAGGAGAGAGGTTCCAGTCTTGACCAAGTATCAACAAATTCTATCAAAAACTTTGGTACTTTTAGAACAGAACAGTTCTAACTGGTGACAAATTCATAATTGAACAACACCCAGTTTTGTTTTTCTTTCTTTTTTTTCCTTAAGATTACTCAAAGTCCATCTAGCAAATTAGCACCTATCACCACATCATTCAAGTTAATTATCGCCCTAAGGCACATAAAGTATGAAGAGATTGGGTACTTGCTACAAAATGTGTATTGTAGATTAGATTGGTTGTTGTTGTTCACACAGTTATGAAGCTTTTTAGCCTGTATTAAAGGTATAAATACAATTATTTCCTTTTACTGTTACTGAACAAGGGAAGTGACTACAGTTCCCCACTAACTTGACACCATTCCTTCAGTTCCTTGTAGATGAACCAGATTTCCTCGAAATCCTCTTAGAATGGTCGTACATGGTGGCTCAAAGCTTCCCCCCTCCTCTCTCTCTCTCTCTCTCTCACACATTCACCCTTAATACACAATTTTTGTGAATATTGTTATAACAGCCACAAGTACTTTAGCTAGAGAAGGTTAGATTGGTGTTATCACATTTATCTTAAGAGATGATTGATTTTAATTTTTTTTTTTATTTGTCAACCTCCCTTCCTTTCTCCACCTTCCTAGAAGTTTTAAGCAATCTCTGCTTTCAAGCTAATTGAAGTAGTTTAAAACAATCCCTCCTGCATTTCATCCAATGATCTCAAGGAAGTGGCACAAGTTGTCACATTCTGGTCTCATAAAGTCACATTGAAAATATACCTGCTAATTCCTTAGCAAGAATAATGACTTCTTCATGTGGCCAGACAACCTCACTAGATCATACCATCCCATGGGAGGGGGCCACACAGCGGTAGGCTTGGACACCCACCCACGACTCAACCACTAACTGCCCTGCCAGAGCACCAAGAACAAAGGCAGAAAAGCATAAAACACATCCTGGACAAGGATCAGAACCGAGACATATGTTTAATGAAACCTACATTTTCCTGTAACTAGATTATGCACTCTGGAACTACTGTATCTTCAAGTCCTCAACGCATGCAAAAAAAACAGCTTCTCACCTTTCGTTCGTCCGCTGTCATCTCTGTAAGGACATTGACGAACATGAGGAACCCAGGACTGGTGCGCGAGTAGCCGTACTTGGGGTCCGTATAATTGAGGATGTCGTCCCTGGTCCAGTCAGGAGCCTGCTCACCGCAAAGCAGCAGGCGAACTTCCTGCGGGTAAAAAGTCTGCAGCTTTTCCATTGGAAAAACCCTTTCAAACCCACCTGAAAAATAAACACAAACATAATGCTTTAAAAGCACCATTTTTTGCTTTTATTTGTGGTAGTTTTTTTTTGCTGTTGTTGTTGTTTTGGTTATAAATAAATGATAAATTAAGTTCAGCAACTTCACACGCTGGCTCTGCCACAAAGAGAGGATTAAAAACACTCTATAATTCCCTTGGTTGACACACATAATCTATTTTACAGAGCAGCACAGAATTAGCTTCCTCAGTTATCTCAGTATCTAGAGCATGAAATCATAATTAAATCTTGAGTAGGATCAAAGCCTCACACACAACTTCACAGAGTTCCTTTCAGCTACTAAGCACCTGCCCTGCACTCTCTCTACACTACATACACATCAATTGCCTTTCTTCCATTCACCAGCATAGCTGTTCTGAATGCTAATTATAACCCACTGCCAGATATGATAAGAATTCTGAGATAATTGTAATCACTGAGATAATCCTACTTTAAGATTAACTCAACAAACCTCAATTATATCATCTATTATTATCAGTCATTTCCCTGCTACAGTGAAAAGATAAATAGCAGGCAGCTTCAGCTTGCTGCTTACATGTGTGTGTGTGTGTGTGTGTGCATGTGTGTGTGTGCATGTGTGTGTGTGTGTGTGCCATCATCCACTCATACCTTTGAACGCTTCCACTTGCTTCCTTATGCCTGACCTCAAGTGGTAGTCCTCCATGAGTTCTATGTATTCATCTGCATTATGTACCGACAAGTCCTGCAGCAAAAATATAAAAAAATAATAAAAATGGTTTACTAACTACCTTTTGTTGCTGAAATGTTTAAAACAAATAGCTATCATTAAAAAAAAAAAAGTCAACAAAATAATTCTCATTTTTCTCTCTCTCACACTTGGAATATCCCATTTTTCAACAAAAAAAATGTCCACGGAATTGTCTCATTTTCCAAAACCTGGTATTCCAAATTTCCCTCACTCCTCGGTCTTCTTCCCTCAGCAATCAAGGCAGCCACAAATGGACCTTATAAACCACTACCAGAGGAGCACAAACAAAAGTATGGGCCGGGCTCAAACAAAAGAACAAGGACAACCAGATTAGCTCAGCAACCACATCACAGGAGGGGGAAGGAGGAGGGGGGATACATTGATAGGGATGGAAGTGACCGCTGCAGAGTAACACAAAAGACAACAATAATAACCAAGACAAAACAGAATGTTATTAAGAAAGATATAATAGGAAGCTCTAATGCACATGGATGTGTCTCCTGAAATGCCATTTGTTTCACATTCCATTCCTTCAGTATTGTGATGTTGTGGACCACTACTAGTAGTAGTACTATCAGCAATAATGAGGTGGCATAAAAATTGAGCCTGATTATCTTTGCTATTGAAAAGAGGGGGTTTTACAGGGTAGCCCCCTTACCATGCAAAATGCAGCTGACAGATGAGTCATTCGATCGTGACTTCATCAAAAAAATGTTAACAAAATTAGTTAAACCTCACAAAAGATATAAAATAATAATATAATAAAAATGCAGCTGACAGATGAGTCATTCGATCGTGACTTCATCAAAAAAATGTTAACAAAATTAGTTAAACCTCACAAAAGATATAAAATAATAATATAATAAAAATAACTCAGTGTTGTTCACTTTTAGAAATGACGGAATTCTGCTGAGCACAAAACACTCCCTCTTCCGCCCCCTCCCTTCCCTGCAGGTCAGGCCATGTACACAAAACACATGATCTACCGGTACACACATCTGAATAGATACACCGAAATGGAATGCACAAATATACACTAAAAATAGAGACAAAGAGTTAACGCAATCCACGCCATGGCATAACCAACCCCATGCAACGTACACTGACAGTCTATTATATCTATGTTTGGATTTCTCTCTCAGAGTGCACAAGCAAGCATAAAAAATAAATACTTTATCAATAGTAATCGACGGACCAAATTAGCTAGACGGAATGAGTAAAAATAAATTGCCCACAGGTAAAGAACAATGAACATTGTCACACACTTCCCTCTGACTAGTGGACACTTCTAAAGGTGGACTGAGTCAACCCAAGTGTCTAATGCTAAACAACTTACAATAGCCGCACCACCAGGCTTGAGTGGGTAGGAAGAGTAGGAAAACACCTTGGAGGGTGGATCCACCACAAATGATAGACTAACAATAGAAAATATAATAATAATAATAATAATAATAATAATAGTGATGATGATGAATTAAGGCTACACCCAACACTCTATCTGACTGCACTCAATAAAACAGTCCAGCAAAATGACTTCAGAATATATTCGAAGTCTTCTACATTTACCTAATTTTAATTAAAAGTTCTAATTCTGCAGATAAAACCAGCCGCTTATTGCAAGTTGTAACCATGCTAGACATGAGCGATGCAATGGAAATTAGCTTTACCAGAGATCTTCCAGGTGAGCACCAGGGATATTCTCCTCAGAAGCAGGTAAGGTGAGGCTGTTCACCTGCTCTTCTTTTTCACTGTCAGAGAGGGATTCCCTGGTGTAAATGGCGTCCCTCTGCTGCACAAGCTGTTCCAGTTGATGCAAGAACTTGCCAGGGTAAGGGTTCACCTCCTTCAAATCCGACAGATCAAAGATGTCTTCAAACCAGGATTTCTCCTCAGCCCCGCCTCCTTCCACCTGCTCCAGAGTGACTTGATCGTCCTTGCAACAGCCATCCTTGCTGATTTCGATGGCATCCAAGCCGAGGTCGGCTCCTTTGGCTCCAGCTTCTCCTTGATGTGATTCACGAGAGGTGGCTTCATTGCTAGGCTCCACCCCACCAGATTCCAGTATCAAAAGCTCCGATTGCCGATCCACTCCTCCGAATCCCGGACTCACTGAGTTTCTCGATTGCACTCTCTCGTCTTCGTTCAAATTTTCCGAACTGTTCATCCTACGCAGTGCCGTCAGCGATGCAGGAGTCACCTGATCCCTCTCGCTGCCATCCTCCTCGTCATTGGGCGTCCCCACGGACCTTGCCACACCCCTCTCCCAGGGTGTGCACATGAGCTTGAAGAATGCCTGCGACAAAGGAAGGTCCACCCTCCGCCCATCTTGTATGCACTTGGCCACGAAGAGTCCCATCAGCTCAAACAGTTGGCAGACTCGAGGCAAGTCAGAATTCTCCTGGGGCCAGGGGGCGGGGAACAGGCCACGCGAGTGCTGAACATAATAACCCTGGGGCTTTACACCGTGGCCCAGATCAATCTAACGGAATAGTAATAAAATAATAATAATAGTAAAGAGTGAATTGGTCAACATGCTTGCTATAATGCAGGGAAAATGCCAGAGTAGGTAAAGAAGGGGGGAAGTCCTTGACGGAACTCTTAAATAAACAACAGTGGCTTTTCTCAGAACTGCATACCGACCACTACAGCCAAATCTTGTGATAGTATTGGGAAGGCTGAGGACAAAAAATGTAAGCACAAAGGGGTGGTTGTGTTTCCCACCATCTCCTCGGTGTTTACCGCACGAGTATTGTCGTCAGGGACATCGTCGCTGCACAGCCATATTCCAAGGGACTTCCTCTGCAGCTCAGCAGCAACTAAGGCGTAGAATTCAAGAGACGGCCCCAGGCCAGTGCCTTCCTCACCAACAAACTCCACCTAGATTACAGAGTACAAGCAAAAAAAGATGACTTAATCATTATCCAATTGTTGTTGTTGTTATTATTATTATTATTATTATTATTTATTATTATTATGCTAGTATTAAAATCTTAGTTTATGACTACATTGTAGCACTTATAATTATATAATTTTGATCATGATGAGACACGCCCACATCTATCCCCACACATACCTCCAACATGGACTTCCTCTCAGCATGAGCATTTAACACTGCATACGCCCACGACAACATCTGCACACGCACACACACACACACATCACACACACACACACATCACACACACTAAGTTGCATATCCATCCATGACATTGGATGCTTTTTAAGTGAAGTAATTAATTTAGTGGTGTAATTAAGGGATCAGCTCAAGCTAGTCATTTTAAAGTGAAGCAATTCTATGCACACAATTCTCATTGCAACAAGCACCGACAGATATAGCAGCTAAACAAAGTACAGAAAAACACACATTGCTATATAAATATAATTGTATTTAAATAACAACAGATAATTCATGCAGCCTCCACACTGTTCTATTTCTCATTTTACTGCACTCCTGAATCCTCTAAGTACAAATGAACCAACAGAAAAGGGGTGTAGCCAATTGATAGATCCAGTGAGTGATTCAACAAGAGAGTTTACTGCGATACTTGGCTCCACAAGCTAGGTGTGGCCACTTCAACAGTTAGTATGAACGCAGATAAGAGAGAAAGACACTTCAGTATTAAAACACCAAAACAAATTACCAACTCTTTTTTTTTAACAACAACATCTCCGTCCTCTTTTCAATCAACAACACATACTGATGAATTTTTTCTAAGGCATAACGAAGATGGCGTCGTAGGTATTGGGATGTTGATATAACAACATCACCATGGTTATCAACACTTGGAAGTGACGCGTCGCCCCTGACTTCCCACTCACATCCTCTCCTCTGGAAAGCTTGACTCTATCCTGCTTCAGACGCCCTATCTGCAGCTCATGGTGATCGTCCTTCCGCAGGTGGGAGGAGCCTCTTAGGCGACTCATAATCTCTAACCTCCTTCGCTGCAGCCATATGATGGACCTAGAGGAAGGAAGGGAGGGAGAGAGGGAAAGAAGGGGGGAGGAAGGGAGTAAAACTGATAAATATTCAGCTTCACTAGCAACTATAAAAATGCTTGGATTGAAATGATTGATTATAACACAACTGCATTGTAGATTGACAGTATAAATTACCTCACTTGTCAAAGTTTATCTGATTAACAAGTCAAGATGTCGGGTTAAGTGTTATTATATATCATATATTGGCTGTTAAATCAAAGAAAAGCTGTAAAGTTATTGTCAGTTCAACTGTCCTATTTCCCTTTCCCCCCAAAAGTCAGTTATTTATGCCCTTTAATAAAACAATGTCAGCTAATTAATCCTCCATTGTTTGCCAAATTGTTTTCCAGTCAATATGACACCAGTAACTTGTCCTAATACACACAAACTCCACCATATGGGTCGTGAATATCATTAATTCCTATCGCATGAAGAAAAAAAACACCAAACATGGCCACAAACTGTTGTCTGAGCCAGAGACCACAACAAGCAGGTCATGAATATCGTGCAGTTAATGGCTATTCGAGACCACTTGACTATATTCAGACTGACTAACGGAACTAGCCGGACCAATTTGTGGTGAAGTGTGACCACATCTGTGATGTAATGTGCTATATTTGGAATAGAATGACGGCCAGGAATTTTTCTAGATGCCTCTAGATCAGTCATGTGCTTAAATTCACCTGAGGCATGAGCAGGCATGCAAATGAGTGATTGTTCCACTGCTATTTCACGCGGTGTGAGAATTCTCGAAGTGGTGCGCTGGAAATTGGAACTAATTCTCAAAGATTGAGGGAAATGAATTAAGGACATACGACTTTATTGAACTGGAAGTATGTTTTAAATCGGATGTATTAATACATAATTGCTGACTGGAAGTTTTATCTCGCTCAATTCACAGGACAAATTGCATGAGACATGACTGGGCAGATAGCCGTGAATAAACCAAGCTCAGGAAGCCATCAAACATACAACATTGACTTGCAAACTCCAGAAGGTGTGAATAACTCCCTGTGGTGATGTAACCTTGATTGTTTACAAGAGATGGATTCCCCCATTGCCATGGTGATGTGCTAAATTCCTCACGTAGAGCAAGCATGTCATGACATAAGGGAAGTGGATAGTTAAGACATTACATGTGCCCCTTGGAGACCATTGCAGAGAGTGTGGAGAAAAGAGGGTTAAGGGAGGAGTGTTTGCCATCTCACTTCAGCTTTGCACTAGTTTTTATCTTAGCATGTCTTTGTGCATGTCTGCACTCATGTGTGTGTGTGTGTGCATGTGTATGCATACAGTGCACGAGCGAGTGTGTGTGTGTGTGTGTGTGTGTGTGACCACTCAGCACACAGCCACATTACCTAGCCGTCCCGAAAGCTGTGCAGCCAAAGAAGAGATCTCTGACTTCGAAAGGGAAGAGGTATCTGTGCTGCAAGGTGAGACTGTAGCACCACTCGGGCAGAGCTCCGCTGGCCAGCACCACCGGGTCATGGACCTGCTGGATCAACTTGTTCACCAGCTTCTTCGTGTGGAACTCCTCAGCTCCAACTTCAAACTGCTGCCCTTCACTTTCTTCCTCGGGAACTGCAAGAGTGGAAAATAAAAAGACTGTTAAAAGACATGGACATTATTAAAAGGGGGATTGATACAAACTGCTAAGAGTGGGAAGAGCTGTTTACTGAGCTACAAAGAAAGAAGAAGAAGAAGGGAAGAAAAAAAAAAAAAAAAAAAAAAAAAAAAAGAGGGCAGAGCTGTTTACTAAGCAGCACGCCCACCTCTTTCCACTTGCAACTTATGATCACTTGATAGTACAGGTTGGCCAGTGTCTACCAGTTGGATGATCTCATGGGAACAGTAATCCAATACATCATGGTAGGCACAGGGCAGGGACATAGAGTGGGACCACCCACCCCGTCGACCTTCCGGTACCGACCAAAACCACCCACACAATCAAATCATTCTCCTCACAATCGCCAGCTAAGAACTGCACAAGGTCTACTTCCTTGTTTGGGCAGGAAAAAATCAATAAACCAAAAGCTCACTAACCTCCAACATGGCAATCCAAATAGAAGCACATCAAATTACAAGCCACTAAGCCACCCACCCACCCACTTGCCTACTTATATGCCAACGAAACTTAATATGGGTAAACAAAACCCTGGAATTTCCTTATTTACAATTTATCCTCTAAAAATGATTAAGGTCCATGTCAACATTAAGGCTTGCCCTGTGAGAAGAGTTTAATGTATTATCTAAAATAAGGACCTCCAAAAAATATCATTACTTGCACATTTTAACTAAATAAAATGATTGGTTGGTTGGGTAAGGGGAAGAGGGAGGAGGGGGGAGAGGGAGGAGGGGGGAGGGGGAAGAGGGAGGAGGGAGGAGAGGGAAGAGGGAGGAGGATTAATTTAAAACAAACAAATAACAATACATTGTAAGGAGCCAAAAGTATGCAACCATGGCAGTAAAAATAACTCCAGAATGTCTACACAAGCTCTCCTCCAACACACTCTATTTATCCAGCCTAAGTTAAACATCCACATATCCACCAAAACAAAAACAAAAAAGCAGCTGCAGCTCCTGGAAGTGGCCCATGGGCTTGCGAACACAAACTCTTTGAGACCTCCAGGAATTAGATCACAGACTCTGAATCCCCCCACCAGAAAAATGGACATTGGTTGACTGCCGACACAAGCGGGCAGCAATTGAAAGTAACACAAACACACAGTGGATGCAGAAACTGGTGCATCTATCATCACAAAGCTTCAATAGAATAGCATCCTTTCAAGAAAGAGAGAGAGGAAAAAAGATTGATTTCCTGGAAGTGAACTGCTTATTTTGCCAGACTACAAGCCCGGCTGCCTGTCTGATGTCAACTATTGTAAAATGGTTGAAAGCTATTGACGGAATCTAAGAAATTTGAAATACATCCACCTCAGAATCGCTGGGACATTTAGTGACGCACAAACAAAATAAAAACAAGGGGAATGGTTGGAATGTTTCCTTCTTGCCCCCACACTAGTTGAGACGCAGGGATAAGATGTTACAGTTCTAGCCATCATCCCATATCTTTCAGTTGAGTCCAAGACCTAAACTTGTTTATAACCTACGTGCACTTGCGTGACGGTACGTTTGTGTATGTGCACTTTAATAGCACGTGCAATGTAAAAGAAATGAAGGACCAATATTGAACTGAAACCCTAAAATACTTGAAGACTTGACCCATAACAACTCTAGGGGAAAAAACCCGAGTTATCTAAAATCTACGCAGCACTAGACTCAGTACTTTAAAACAGAACAAGGAGAACAACATTATAATATGTATATACGTGTATGTATATATAGTATATTACATGAGTCAGAGTGTGATATGGCGTAATATTTCACGAGCAGGCTAATTAATTTTCACGGAGCCAGAGGGAGTGAAAATAAAGCCTGAGATTGAAATATCTAGCCATATCACTATGCCAGAGTGTAATAAGTGGTTTATTCCATGCTAGATATTTTCACTGAAGTAGTTAGTACTAGGGTTGGTAACTGGCTGTATTTTAACCTAAAGTGGTACGGTTACTTTCTCAAACTTTGAAAGCCAATTGAAATAATTATATGAGTAAAATTATCTCTTAAACCAGTTGCCAGTTCTGATGTGGAAGAAATAAACTATAAACTTGTTTATACCAACTCTGGGGTCACATGATCACAGAGGTCAAATTAGAAACAGCACCAAAGGTCGAAAGTAAGTAATTACTTCTTCCTAATTCCATTGGAAACTAATGGACAAATTAGGATTTCTATCAACATCAATTAGGATCTCCTTTACACAAAAACACAAGACATTTTTAAAAGAACCTTTTCATTTTCAACCCGTTTACTGAATGACTTAATCACATAAAAAATATCTGTGTGATTGAAGTAAGCACAAGTTCACCTCACAGATAGATAGAGTCATTTAGAATAAATTAAATAAATCACATGCACACAGCTCACCCTCATTGCTGAAGGCCCTGAGGAGCTTCAGGAGCATGAGCAGGTCTGCCTGAGGGCTCAAATGATCCGTCTCTACTATCCTTTCCGGAGATGAGCTGGTTTGAGTCTCACTACTCACATAGTCCTGGTACAACAACAATAACAATAACAAGCATATGATACAATTACCTAAATATCTTAGTCCATAGTGACAATGATCTCTTAGGATGCTCAACCACTTTATAAAAGATAGCTTCTTTATCATTTCCAACTCCTTAATTGCATCAATATAAATATATATTTTTTGTTGTAGTGGTAGTTTTTTTATTTTTTATTGTTCGACTCTAACAACTGACATACATTCACTTTTGTTTTTTGTTTTTTATATTTCAAAGACCACACCCACAACTGATATAATCTCCATAATCAGACACTTGATCAATTTTTATAAAAAATAACGAAAACCTTAGCAATTAATTTGGGTGTCAGGAAAGAAGGGGGTTGGGCAACATAAGCAGAATCCTTGTCTCCAACCCCACCCCTCCCTCATCCTGTTAAGTCAGTGAATTGACCCCTTAATGAGCCAGTAATTTACAACATCCTTCAACTAATTGAAAGTAAGAAATAAGGAGGAAGAAGACCAAGAAGTGCACACCTGAGTCATGGCTCTAGCATGCAGTGCACATCCTCTTGATGTCATCCGCTCATTCAAAGTAAATTAACCAGGGGTGACCCCCAACCCAAGGAATCGCTGTCCCTAAAAATAACTCACTATGGATTTTTTAGATGGGACAAACAAACTAACAAAGTGGGTACTCCTCAAACCACTGAACACTTGCACCATCAAAATATGCACTATTCATACCAACTATCATCCTAGATATGGAACAAGATTGCAATTCTTAAAAAAAGAAGAAATTAAAAAAAAAGATTTTTTTTTTAATTTTAAAAATAAATAAAAAAGAATAAAAAAGAAAGAAAAAAACAAGAAAAAAAACAACTAAATCAGTGTAGTGCAGAAACTGCAGCAGAATTTGCAGCAACTTAACTCAACAATTAAACAACTATTCTCTATTCAATATTCCAGACGGGCAATCAATTTCTAGTAAATGCAACTCTTACAAATACCACTCTTGAAGTGGACTTTTGTCTGCTGCAAAACAAAAGAGTAGAAGTGGCGGCATCGAATATAAAAGAAAAAAGTAAGTAAGCAAACAAAAAAATGAACGAATGAATCAAGGGAGAAGAGAAACACTACCAATGACTTTCAAAAGCTCCCCTCCCACTTTTCCCCTCCCATTTTCCCCCTATTCTTATAAAAAATCATAATCCCATAATTTTACTTTGAATTTTTCAACAGGCTCACCTTGTAAGCCGCTATGAGGTGGTTGCAGTTCTTGCTCTTCTTAATGTTTTTCACGCTTCCTTGCAGCTTCCATTTCTTCAGCCAGTAGGACTAGCACCACAAACACACACACACACACACAAACCATAAGATGATACAAACACACAAACAAACTATACAATTATACAAACACACAGACAAGCCATTAATGATGATGCAGTTTTCAATAAAAAATAAATAAATAAATAAAAAGAAGAGAGGTTAAAAGAAATGGCATGATGGTGTGTGCGCATGTGTAAAAGGGAGAGGGAGGGGAAAGAAAACAAGGGAGACATAAAAGGGAAAGGTTTTTTTAGCAAGGTTTTTTTCTTCTTTTTTTTTTTTTTAAAACTCATTTATCGATACGATCTACTACAAGAGACGTCTAACAAATTGAATAAAGTTGGTAATGGATGATCAAAATAGTCTCTTCATATTAAAACAAGAACTCTCCCTCCTTCCTCTAGAGACTTCCACAAAACACAAACTTCAAACTGTTTTCAGTCCAACAGCAGTTGTAACATCTTTCGCCCTTCTCCTTCCCTTCTATCCTTTAGAATAGAACTTGGCACCTGGTTCCTCTAAAAGAAGAGAGGAAGTTTCCCCAGAGTGGGCAGACACCCAAATTGATACCTTACAACAAGCAATTATAGTGCCTGGCTCTCACAGAGGTCAACTCACCCACACTATTGGGTATAAGAATACAACTTGTGCTTATAGTATAATTATGTTTATAGAGTATACTATATAGTATACAAGGTTTCACTGTAGTTTACTATTTACATTCTTGTAAAATTCTCATTTTAGTCCTGTAATAGTAGCCACACCCTCCAATAATTTACACAACAATTACATAAGAAGAAGGAGAGAGAGAAAGGAACATTCTGGCTAAACTTTAGCTTAGAAATGCACTCTTGCTAGCTTAAAGCACAGAAACTTAATATTCCAATAACTCGTGATCCAAGTTATTCAAACATTAAGTTATTCAATATTCCAAAAATCCAAGATTTAAGTTATTTTTATATCCTTACATTAAAAGGATGCATTAAAAAACTATGTGGGTAGAGAGGGGAAACAATTATTACCTCACTTGTAAGTGAATGATTGGTGGGCTATAACCCATGCCCATGGAACACACACACACACACACACACACTTGCTATGAGTTCAAGGAGAGGATGGAGATGGGCTATTTCTAAGGATCATTATAATATGGTGCAAAAGCCCGCTCCACTTTGCTTCACCCAACCCATGCACTATGAACTGCAGCCCTAACAAAGAGAGTGTTATTGTCTGTCAGAGGTCAAACACAATGGCTTCCTTTAGTTACATCCTCCCACTCACAACTCCATTCCCTTATATAATCCACCCTATACGTTTTCAACAATTAACACAATATCCCTAACTGGACCAAGGTCACTCAGTCTATTCTCCAGTACTTACAGAGACTATACGCACAACTGGACTAAATGTGACATGCCACACCCATTCCTGTACCCACGGTCATCAAACTCATTAGCTCACAACACATGAACCATCAAATCTGTCCCACGGAACCATTATACTTGGGATTGTTAAATTACCACTGATGATGCAAGGCCTTGCTAGCCGGAAAAGAAGGGGGGGAAAAAAAAAAAGTGGGGAAGAGGAAGGAGTACATAACAAGGACTCAACCTAAACACCAGCAGACTTATCCAAACAACTGAACGGCTGCCACCCACTTGTGACACCAGGAATCAGATTTACTGGAACTACTCACCACAAACTTTGAAAAACATATTGAATAAATACTTGTGGTTTGTTCCCAGCCAAGGGTGGCAGAAAATCAGCAGCTGCAACGGCAAGCTTTATCACACATTAATACTCTATATTTCGGTGCACTTTAATAAGAATGGCTCCCACGTGAGAATAGACAACTGGTGAGAATAGACAACTCTGAGTCCTTGTGGAAGGCCCAAGGCCAAGAGAGAAATTACCCTCAACCCTGACACAGAAAGAATACCATTGGCAGGACTAGTGACAGAGAAGCCTTACCGAAGCTTTCTTCTGAAGGTACTGGATGAGAACGCTCTTGGGTAGCTTCTCCTTGCCAATGTGCCGACAGACGTACGGCACGGACCAGTTGGGCTCTGCTGCCGCGGAATCAGAGTCCCTGTAGATTAACGAGTAGGTAGGGTCCCAGACACGCTTCAGTCGATCACCATGAGCCAAATGGTGGTGGAGCTGCTGGACGTAGTGGAAGATGAGACGAGAACTGTCTTCCATGACTATCTCAGAATCTCCACTCTGAAAAACAATTTTTTTTTTTAATATATTGCACTCAGAGCAATAATATAAGGTAAGAGAAACCATGTGGGTAGAAATTAAAAGAAAAAGTTTCTCCATCCTTTTTTTTTAAACCAATAAAATTAATTAATTTATAGATTGTTTTGACTTAAAACAATACACAGAACAAAACAAAAAAATCCAGAGGTCCTTTCAGTGGAATACTGAAACCGTCCTGCTCCCATTCCCAAACACACATTCCTAGTAAACGTATACCAACACATTTTACATTAGAGCACCTTTATTGACAAGGTCAGCTTGATATTGCTGGGAGCAGCCAGAATGGGAACCTGGTTCTGCACCACTGGTTCTTCAGATCCAGGAGCTGGAACGTGGAAATCTTGAGTCTGGGAGATATTGGTTCTCCCGGGTCTGGGATCAAATGCAGGAACCAGCGCCGAGAAGGCCTGCTTGAGAGTGTGCTCCTCCTCTAAGGCTCGCACACCTGTGACCTCATCTTCATCCTAGCACGCATAGCCATCATACAAAATAGAAACAGTAGCAGTTAAAAAACAAAAAAACAAAAAAAACTCATCCAAAGAGAGGATTACGCCACCATTACTGTTGGTTAGTCCTCGGGTTTGCGGTTGTTTCAATTGCATCACTCACAAAGGAAATTAAACCTGCACTTCCTGCTATGTTCTAGGAAAAAGATTCAAGACATCAGCTCATACCCCAATTATTTATCCTTAGATGCATTAAGACACTATGTCAGAATGTACCTAGTGTTTTCAATTCCAAAGAAATTAATCACGCTGGAACATAAACTAGTACAAAAAAAATGTTAAACATTTCAGAGAGCATTGTGCTTTATGTCTTCCTAGATAGCTTTCAGAATCAAACCGATTCACTTTCAGTAAAGTCACTAACTACAAATAATGTATTTTATAGATGCATTCCACAGCTTCCCAGATGCATCCACAGCTAGCTAGCCACACCCCTAATTGGTGCACTCCCAGCCAGCTACTCACATTTCCACTTACCACAGTTTCCCACTGCCGTAGATCATCGTCGTCCTCATCGTCGTCATAGTGAAGCTCCGCCTCCTCCAGCCTGGCCAGCTCCTGCTTGAGCCTCTCTGCATCGCCGCCGCCTGCCCCCAGGTCCCGGAGCAACGAAGCCGCCAGGCCCAACCCCCTACTGGACGAAGGCCTGGAGGTGGAATTGGGCGTGTCCACGTCGCTACCCTCTCCAGAGGTGTTCGGGGGTGGAGTGGGTTGAGGGTCTTCAGCCAGCTGAAGGTCGTACTTGCCCTCTGCCCCCATGCGGTATGAATTGGCTCCTCCGTGGTCCCACTGGACCTCTATCCAACCATTGCGCAGTTCACCCGACACTATGCCACACCCAGGTGGACTGCCATCCTGGTCTCGCCACTTCCAGTCCACGCCCCTCACCACGCGCACACCCACACCCAGCTTCTTCATGACATTCTGCTTGATGTGCTTACGCTGGGAGCGGACAGCTGCTTCTACTTCCTTGGCTGCTTTGCCTGTCAGAGGTGCCAGAAACAAAGACCAAAATAATACAGCTACACTTTACTCAGCCTGGCATCCTCCTACACATGTACTCACTCATAACTCCTCCTACACATGTACTCACTCATAACTCCTCCTACACATGTACTCACTCATAACTCCTCCTACACATGTACTCACTCATAACTCCTCCTACACATGTACTCACTCATAACTCCTCCTACACATGTACTCATAACTCCTCCTGCACATGTACTCACTCATAACTCCTCCTGCACATGTACTCACTCATAACTCCTCCTGCACATGTACTCACTCATAACTCCTCCTACACATGTACTCACTCATAACTCCTCCTACACATGTACTCACTCATAACTCCTCCTACACATGTACTCACTCATAACTCCTCCTACACATGTACTCACTCATAACTCCTCCTACACATGTACTCACTCATAACTCCTCCTACACATGTACTCATAACTCCTCCTGCACATGTACTCACTCATAACTCCTCCTACGCATGTACTCATAACTCCTCCTACACATGTGCTCACTCATAACTCCTCCTACACATGTACTCACTCATAACTCCTCCTACACATGTACTCATAACTCCTCCTGCACATGTACTCACTCATAACTCCTCCTACACATGTACTCATAACTCCTCCTGCACATGTACTCACTCATAACTCCTCCTACACATGTACTCACTCATAACTCCTCCTGCACATGTACTCACTCATAACTCCTCCTACACATGTACTCACTCATAACTCCTCCTACACATGTACTCACTCATAACTCCTCCTACACATGTACTCACTCATAACTCCTCCTGCACATGTACTCACTCATAACTCCTCCTACACATGTACTCATAACTCCTCCTGCACATGTACTCACTCATAACTCCTCCTACACATGTACTCATAACTCCTCCTGCACATGTACTCACTCATAACTCCTCCTGCACATGTACTCACTCATAACTCCTCCTTCCAACTTCACCTCGACCTTAATCAATTACACCTCATTAACATGCCTTGCCCTATTAACTCTTTCCTTTTGCTATCTTTTGTTGATGCACCATTTTTTATTGTCAATTCACTCCTTTCTTCAATCTCATGTTCCTCCCTCATCCTCTCCCTCCATTCTCCCACCTCCACCCAATGATCTTCCTTCTCCCCTGCACACCCTGGTTTTATACTGGGGGGGGGGGGAGGAGCTAAGATCTCTTCTCTCTCTCTCTCTCTCCCCCTCCTCTTCCCCAATTGTATGGAAATTAAAATAATACATTAATTAGCTAAAGTTGAGTTCTACGAGTAGTACAAATATAAAAGCATGCAGTGACCAAACACTGATCAGTGAAGTATATAGACTTTCATATAGGTGCATAACAATATAATGGATTTTTAAAAAATGGGTGTGGCTGAGTACATGCAGTGTGTCCCCACTCCCCCCCCCCCCCCCCCCACCCACCCACCCAAGCGACAAGTCCTGTACGAGACGTTGACTTCCCACCCTCTCCCATGAACACTGAACTCCCTTCAACACCAGCTCCCTCATGCTCCCTTCTCCTCACTCACCCAAATCTTCATCAGCCAAACTACGTATCTCTCCATACAGTTCCAGCCCGGAGACGGATAGGTAGTGGGTGGAGCCTGAGGCATTGGGTCCCGTGGTGCGGATGCGAATGTGCCGCCATCCTGTGGCATCCTCTGGTGGGTGAAGCTCCCACATGCCAACACTCCTGAACAAGCGACAAATAGTAGAGCTCAAAGACACAGCAAACAAAAGAAAAGTCATGTTGGATGACTCAATGACTCCTGACTTATTCATTCAATATAACAGAGAAATATTAATTGGTGGGGAAAAAAACAATAACCTTATGTATACACACATATTTTTATGTAACCACACCTACTGCCACATCCCTAACATTAGCAGTGTTTCAGATATCCCATTTCTCATTCCTCCCAGAGTCTGAGCAAACATGAGCACTAGAACTATCACCGTCTCACCCACTCCCAGGAGACTCCACACGGCCAAACCCCCGCCCCCTCAGAGACTCAAGACGGTCAAACCCCCACCCCCACATGACACGGTGGGTTACAATGGGAATACCAAGGAACATGACACAGTCTATGGAATGTAGCTCATGTGACAAGGGAACCACTCAGAAGAACACGCAAGAGTTAAGAAACGGTATTCAAGCCAGCAAGAAGATTACCAACCAGAACTAAAGGATGAAATTTGAGAAAAATTATATTTTTTAGTTCAATTATCATACAAAAGGAAATGCAAAATATTTGCATAATAAAATTACATATTCAGCAACGACTAAAACATCAAATGAAGTAGACTGTTCAAGAGACACTGAGTATTATTAAAATGGAAAACGGGGACTGAGAAGGGAAGAGAAGGGGGGGAGGAATGGTTGTCGGTACATAAAGCCATTTGAAAAGTCTTCTTAACTTAATTACTACTCCATGTTATTTCTAACACCACAATCCTCTTCTCGTGTCATGCTCAGTGAGGTGGTTTTAAAAAAATAATAGTACAAAATAAAAATAAATTTAAACAACTTTCAATGTACTTGCTATTGCTCCAACTGCCTTGTAAATAGCTTGTCTAAAATGGCTGGAAACAATGCAAAGCTAATGGCCCACATGGTCACAGTACATGAACCAGACATTGTACCTTCCTCTAGGCTTCTTAGAAACATGACAGACATGCATGTTCTTATGTATTCATGTCAAGTTCATGTTTCTCTCTACTGGACAAAAGTAGGCATTTTCAAAAATAGTTTCTCACACTCTCTTGATACTGTTAAAAATTAAATCCATCAATAGAATAATGCTGCCACCTTTTAAAATGTCTGCTAATGATCCTCCCCTCCCTCCCTCCCTCACTCAACTCACCCCGGGTCTCCGAGAGTGGCATCCCCGCTGTGCGTGCGCAGCGTGATCCAATCATGGCCGTCCTTGGACACCTGGAATTCCCAATTCCGGCAGGCTGATCGGCTGCCATAGCCGCGCGAGTGTCGGAGGGTGTAACCCGTAGGGTACACCCACAAGCCCATGTCCACGGCGAACCAGCTGTTACGATCGTCTTTGGTGTGACAATTCTTCGGACTCTCGTCTCTGCACAGAATGTCTTCAAGGTTGCCGTAAGGGAGGATGCGGCCCTCGGAACAACTGACAACCACCAAACCTTTGGCAGCAGGATTCACCCACGAAGAAGTCCTGCAAAAGCAGTCAAAAAGGAATGAAACATAATCAGATTATTATAATGAGTAAAAAGAGTTATGACGATGTTTACGTATTACCACACACTCGGTCCTCAGAAATAATTTATATCCACTTAATTCTTATTAATCAAACACATTAAAACTTTTGTCTGTGGTGACAAGACTAATAATCATAGAAAGAAAGGACGGGGCGAAATGAGAGGGGGAGGGGACAGATGGGGAGAAAAAGGGGAAAGAGAAGGAGGGGAAAGAGGGGGGAGAGGGGCCCTTTCTGACAACTGTAAACTCAATTTGTGGAACACAAACTCCATATAAATGCTGCAGTGTCAGTTGTGCACCACACATCTATCAATCCTTCTCCTCCACAACTAAGGAAATGGCAGCAACACTTGCTTGGTCTGTGACTCACTTGGCATTGGATCCTATCCAATAAAACATCCCGTTATCATCAAAATCAGAGACTCTCCTGAACGTCAGAGGAGACTTGAGCTCCTTCACCAGCTTCACAAATAGGAAGGAGCTTCTCTCAAAGTCACACCATTGCTTAGCAACCTGGAAGATAAAATAAATAAAAATAAAATTAAGTTAAAGAAAGGAAGAGGAGGAAATATAAAACTGTGCACTAAAATTGTACATTTTTTTTACTTCTACATAAACATCGCTTCACCTTCATTTCATTTACTAGAAAAAATCACAAAAAGAACTGTTCCTATTAATGAACACATGTACACACACACATACATACACACCACACATACAAACACACTACCCAGCAATATCAGCTGCACTTTCAATGTCTGCATTCAAATTTCAAGAAAAGGAGGGTCAAATGCAAGATAAATTTAAAAAAAAGAATTGTCAAGAATAATAATTGAAAATAAAAACAAACAAACGAACCATAAACATAATTTATAGACAATCTTCTGCCAGTGGTCAGGTGTACAGTGAGTCTATTACGGGAGCATTAATGTTACGCAGTCAGAAATGATAGGAGATCACCCCAACTACTAGTAAAACTAAACCACATCAGCACCTCAGTGCCTGTCCTAATGGAGAAATATTAAAACAAATGCACTTCCCAGCGGGGAATGGATTATACAACCAACCACGATGCAATCATATATAACAAAAAGGAAATGCTACAAAATGGGAGTTGAAAGTGATAGTTTCATCCAACATCAAGTCCAGTGAAATAACAAGACACTTGGCCAGTTCATTCAGGACCTCAAAATAGAATCTGCTGACAAAACAAAGGGATGACTTCGGCTGGTATCACTGTTGCCATGACACCCAATAGTAAACATACAGAGAGGTTGCACTCTGACGAGCGCTGAGGTGGCAGAGAGAGGAAGATGAGGTTGCAGTGCAGAGCTGGGAATACACGATAGTGAAAGTAGTTTGTCTCTTGTAGTTCTTTGTGTAAACACGCAGCATGACCAACGCAGAGACAAACCAAACAACACTGGCTACCTCTGACCTCTGAACTGAACCACTTGTACCTGAGAGAGAGAGAAGTTGAGAGCCTAACAAATTAGGCTATAGGTCCAGTTGTTCTTGGCAAAGCAAAGATTTGGCAATGAGCTGTTTTGCTTCTTTCTTTTTTTTTTTCCTTTCTATTTCCAATCTTCATAAATTCATGCAATTTTATTGCATTTTCATGTGTGGATAAACAACTACGTCACTAGTGATAGAAAAGTAACTATTTTTAGAATAGCCATTGCTTAATATTGGACAGACAATTACAGCCTAAAAATGTATGCGTGTGTTTATGTGCTTGTACATTTACATATGTACGTATGTGTGTGTGCGTGCGCGTATACATATCCATGGCCCGACTTCATTGGTCCAGCAATATCTCAAAAATGCCATTAGTGCCTCTTTACTCAGATGTATGACACACCCCTCCTACTCCTCAACCCACACTTATCCCACTCCCCAAACCACACCTACTCTCCCCTCCCTCCTCCTTCCATTGCCCCAGCCCATCCTCTCCCCTCTCCATGAACTCACAATTCCATTGAGGCACTTCTCTAGCCTGTCCACACACACGAGAGGCTCCACCTTCAGAGTTTTCCCGGCACAGTCCAGCAAGTTCAGTGAGCCGGAGCCTCGCTCTAGGGTAAAGCGCAGCCTCCGGTTGATGGTCTGCAGGTTGAAGACTTGCCCGGGCATGTCATGTGTGTACACAGGAAGACGCTCCATAGACTCTAGGACTGAGAGAAGCTTACGGGTCAAGCCCACTGCCGGAGATACCAAGGAGGCACTTACGCTAATAATAATAATAATAATAATAATAATAATGCAAATGATGATGACTATAATGATGAATGCGCTCCTCGTGTATTCCAGCATATTGATTATGCAATAAAGGTGTTCTATTTCATCCAAAAGGATCAAAATCAGCAGGCCTGCATTTAAAGGGGGTACAATAGAGGACCTTCGCTTCCATAGAAATCCTCTAGTACTAACATTTTGACTATGCAACATGAAATCCACATACCTTGCATGTAATTAACTCCTGCTAATGTGTCTGTATTACACTCCCCTGCCTCTCCTAAAATCTAAGAAAGTTGTTTTAGCTCCTCATAGATTAGTTTTCTGTATGCAACCCTAACCAGGAAAAGATCACTCATAGTGGGTACGTGATCGCTACCCAAATATCTTGTCTAAATTGTGCCCACTAACAATTGCTTGAGCAAGTAAATGCAAATAGCCCACAACCAGAATATTATCAAAAAATTCTAGTTTAGAGAGAGGGTGAGGTCAGCCAAGGGAATAGTGATACTGGACTAAGTGGGAAAAGAAGAAGAGTGGGGGAAGGGGGCATTTCTCTCTGAGTGTCTGTGTGTTTATTTGCACAACTGGTTCTTTATCTCATAATTGATAATGGAGAGATAATAACAACAGAGTAACAGAGGTCAGCAAGGTCAGCTTAACGATAACATCATTATAAACATGCTCCTCCCTAATTCCTGGAAACTCGCACAACTTGAAGAATAACTGTTTGGCTAACACATACTTCCAGTCGCCATAGAAACACCAATATACCCCCCCCCCCCCCAAAACTCTTTCCTTTCTTATGCTTGCACAATCTCTAGCTCAATACGAAACTGCTACTAGTAATAAGTAAATAAAAACAGATTTGCCTTTTCCTCGTCTGGACTTTTCTCGTAAGCCTTTTAAAATTCCCCCCAGCACACACATATTTCAATCTGATGGAATGCGGCCATTACAACTGGGATAGGTGAATGTTCACTTAACAATAACACTTCATCACTAACTTAAAAAAAGGTAGGGCATTCATAATAAAGTTGTACCATTATTCTATGCGTTTAATTTGCAGAAATCCATCACTTTTTGTCCTTTCCAGGTGCTATGTGTTAAATTTGCTCTTTTGAAATAGAAGTACAGAAACCAGTAACTGATACCATGCAACAACCCTTTACCAAACATTGGTCCTCTCTCCAACCACACAGCACTAATAAATCTTCTCACCACCACAGGAACAATACCAGTAATTAGGAAAACACGAATCTTTATCGAAAAGGATGGCTGCCAAGAAAATGTGGTAAAAATACATATTAAACAACTGTTACCTCTCTCCCTATATCCCCTGCCACTCCCTATTTTAAACTCCACTCCCCACACCGGCAGTACCACTAGAGGGTGAATGAAACTCCAAAAACCCTCTAATGTACTTTCAATAAGCTCTGCCAAAAGGTCATGCATTCTACCTTTGATGTGCCCGGATATTATAACACCCAGTGTCACAGGGGGAGGATTTCTTTTACTGCCGGTCAAGCAAGCCAGGAATTACAAGTTACTAGTACAGTTGAAATCCACTCCTCTGAAAGTGAGCAATTACCTGGCATCCAAGTCAGAAGAGGAATCTTCCGCTGCGCTGGACGCAAACATCTGCTTGAAGACATTGGCTCTCTCCACGGCCTTGTCACCGACAGTACCAACCACACCCACTTTTGCCTCTGCCGTGGTCCCCGCAGCTTCACTTGTACTACCAGTGAGGCAGTAGAGTAAGACTGGAACCAGCCGGCTATGGTGGACCTCGTAGGCGGAGATTGTTTTCTCGTCTCTGAGCATGTGCGCTAATGAACGAAGAGCACTCTCTAACTCTTCTTTCCAGCTGACACCAGATTCCAGGACCTTGAGTCAAGGTGTGTGTGTGTGTGTGTGTGTGTGTGTGGGAGGGGGGGGTGGGGTGGTGAAGAGAAAGAAATGAAAGTGAAGGAATAGAGATATAAGTTGAAAATAAGACAAAGCAGTAATTAAACGAATGGAGTAAAAAAAGTACTTCAATATAACTCTACACTTTCTCCAACTCTCTGTGTGTACAAATGAGGTGACACTATAAAAATGCATTCTGGGATTGGTAAGGTGTGGTCTAATTTACTAACCCAATGGACCACATACGTATGCCTGTGGATGTACCAGTGATGTGGATGTACCAGTGATGTGGATGTCCCCTTACCTCATCATTATCATGGGTTTTGCAGGCATTCTCAACAGAAGACAGTAAGGCCTTCATTTCCGCGACTACCTTCCGAGTGCTCTCCTGGTTAGCAGAGAAGTACTTGCCCTGTAGAGTGGCGGCCAAGGCAGCTACCTTCTCCTGCGTCACTTCCGCCTTGCTCTTGAACTTTTGGCTGTCCTTGCTTGGCCAACCAAACTGGAACTGCAGGCTGAGAGGATTCTCGGCATTCACGTTGACTTTGGTGTTCCGATTAGACTCAAATACGAACCCGTTGAGAGTTTCTCTGAGAACGGTACCTTGCTGCAGCGCACACACAAACATAAACTGTAAATATGCTACTGGAAAGTAATAACTAGTACATGGATATGTGCATGTGTGTGTGTGCATGTGTGTACACACACACATGTGGAGGCTAAAATTACTGCAAATATGTAAATAAATAAACTAGAAAATGGTCCCCATTGAAGTCAGCGGAGCAAGCTAATGGGCAAAGCTAAAATAATTTGATGAAAAGATAGGTATATTTTTGGTTAATTAGCGACTGCTTCTCCAAGGAACAGGTAAAAAAATTTTTTATAGATAAAACGATTATAAAATCTAAACAGATCGGGTACTTTATGCTAATAATACTAGTGGTGTGCTTGAGCGCAAATGGCGAGCGAGCCTTAAACTGCACTATTGTTAAACGATTGATTTTAACTACTAACACTCAAGCTACTAAAATAAAGTCGAGTTTTTTAATTACGTATATACGGTAAAGGGGATTCAATGCCATAGTAACCGCTCCCCGCAACTGTTTGAATTGAAAAAGAAGCAACAAAATCAAGTCACGTTATTTAAACTTTTTCTTTGTGATATTCTTAGTAGTAGTTGTAACGCACAATACTTTCGCACAACTGAACATACCTACGCAAGACTTACCTTCGTGGTTAGTCTATTGGACAATGAATTTTCAGGTAAATACTGTTGCGTAGGGCTTATAACTGTGACGTATTAACTTACCACCTCCATTAACTCGAATAGAAATGGAGCTCCCATAAGTTTTTGAGTTTTAACTGCACCCGCAAAAGAATTCAAAGCGGTAAACAATTCAATTTCTAGGGTGATACGGGTGATTATCGCTAAACCGGAGGATTCTGTTTAGTGAAGTTTGGGATGGGGTCGAACACGGAGCGAACACAAAATATGCGAGGGTCAAAGTACAAAATGACATACGTACGTCCACACATATATGTGACCGTCTACGGGAAAACCGGGCACAACGCGGCGTGCGTAAATATCGAGAAAAGATCGATCGATTTCTTAAAAATGTATTGTTTCAAGCCTACGGAAGGGAACGGTTAGGTCTATTACAGCGGGAACGACTTAAGCTACGACGATAAAACTTGGAGAGCTCAATATCTGGACGCCGACAACTCCGTAAGTGCAAAAAAAAATGTTTTCGAAGGGTGCCGCGTTGTGCCTGGTTTTCCTATAGACGGTCACATATATAAACAAACAAACATCCCCGATTTTCAATTGCGTTACCCCTGAGAGTGTCTCGCTCGCCAATTAAAAAAGAAAAAGAAAAAAAAGAAAAATCCACTGACCCTTCTCCCATCAGCATTGTGAATGGTGATCTCTCCTTCTTTGGAAGATGTGAGACTCCAGTTGCCAACTGTCAGTCTAACTGAACCAGGAGAAGTGAGGATGGGATGGACCTGGCCACTGCTTGACACCTGGCTACACACACGCTGGAGCTTCTCCAAAAACTCCATGCGGTTCTCTACATGCACAAACAAACACACACCTCGGTATGCCAATGTGTACTTAAAATGCTTTATTGTCATGATGAGTGGCTTCGTTAAGTATATGTAATTTAGTAATTACATCCTATCACACTGCTTTAAACGATTACCCTAGTGTTGAGAACCCCTTACCATGTGAATCAGGTCCTCCTTCAGTGCTGCCACTGGAGTACATGGTGGCAAGTCTGTTGTCCACCAAGAATCTGAACCAACCGTTGCTCACACAGGACAGTTCGATGGCGCAGCAGCTGCTCCACAAGTACAGACAGTCCCTGGACCGCACGACAGACCACTCCCTCCACTGGTACGCCAAGAAAGTGCTGATCTCTGTTGCATCCTCGGCAGCCATCTTGACTTCCTTCTTGGCCTCCTGCTCCGGCTGTTCCTCTGCTTTCTCACCTCCTTTCCCTCTTTTAGACTTCTTTTTCTTGGACGGTCTCTTCTTTTCCCCCTTAACTTCTGCCCCATCAGTCTCTTCTTCTGTTCTCTCCACATTCTTAGCACTTGCTTCACTATCACTGCTCGCTTGTCCAACACCCACAGCTCCTTCTTCTTCTTTTTCCTCTTCTTCTACTTCAGTCTCTTCCTCCAAGGCTGAAGCTGCTAGACCGGATATCTTGGTAGGAAGGCCTAACCGCGCAAATTGTTCATCAAAGGATGTCCTGTCTTTGGCCAGAAGCTCCTGCATGATATGAAGAGCCGACAGATGGCCCTCGCAATCATCCTCGCTCTCGAGTACGGCAGCAATCACTTCGCTGATCTGGGCAGAAAACAGAGGGTGGGAGGGGTCAGAGGGAGTGGTCTCCTTGCAGAGATCCTGCAGACAAGTGGAGGTGATGTAATGCATCATCTTCCTCATGAGCCGCAACGATTCCTTCCGAAGGGGCGGGGCCAAGCTGGAATGGTAAATCTCAGTGAAAATGGGAAGCAGACGCTTGAGATAAACAGGGGTCATCTCAGGATCTCCGACATCTTCTTCCTTGCCACTGCTATTGCTACCTCCTCCATTGCTACTGCCACCTTCTTTCTTGCTAGTTGTGGTTGCTTCTTCCCCTTGCTCCTCACTCCCCCCACTGTCTTGCTTGCCCCTCCCTCCTTCTCCTGCCTCCCCGCCTTCGGCCTTGCCATCAGCTGGCTTAGTGGCGGCAGCTGCGTCCGATCCACTGGCCACTGAAGCCTGAATGAGTTGGTACGCCTGATCCAACTGGACGCGCACTCCCCCACTATCTTCATTCTCCTCATCACCTGAGAAAGAGTCTTCCGTGTCAGTATCTCCTCCATGCATCATGTAATCTCCTACAAAATAATAATAATAAAAGTGTCAACAAAAACAATTACATCAGTGACTACCACATAGCAACAGTCACTAGTGTCCTGTGTCCGTTGATATATATATATATCACAATCTGTGACTTTCCTCCCGTCTAATAGTTTATACTGCCTGCTTTTCCCTTTGTAAAGTTGAAAGCATATACTTTGTATCTGAAAGTGCAGACATAGGAAGAGATGGTCTGATTAAGTTATGGTTGTTGGCCATTCTCCAAAGTACAACAAAAAGCTAAAGAGTAGGTGGGGAGGGGCATAATTGATGTCAACCCAAAGTGCCAAAGACAATTAAGTCATTTATTGTACTTTAAGAATGGCTTACAGCCATAACTTAATCAGACATCTCTTCCTACGTCTGTCATATCGGCACACTCCCTGTACAGACATAGAAAAACTGAAAATGTATATCTACCTCCATTCTTCATGGAGGTATTCCCCAAAGAGTTATATACAGTAAAAATAAAAACTGTGAAAGAAGCCATGATGTGAACGTGTGAATGAACATGTGTGAGCACAGCTAGAGAAGTGGGCACAAACATCCCGCTCCACACTGCAGAATTTAGTTGGTCTTTCTTTTTTCTTCCAACCTTCAGTGAGTTATACTAAAGATAAATTTATACCTCATAGGTCTATAGTCTGGTGTAGCCGACCCTTTACCTTCCCAATATATGTGGCATGGGGGGAAGGAAATGTCTGGTGAAAGCTCCACATTGGATTCGTACTTACCTACATACGTGACATCAACATTAAGGGGCATGTAAAGTTAGCGTTCTAGTGAGCGTTTTTACGTCGTGTCGTACATGTGCACTCACGGCTCTACTGCGTTAAGGATTAATAGGACGCAGCACTTTGCTTGTTATAATAAAACACTTTCTACAAACAAAAATCAGAATTAGTGACTAATCTATGGAAGGCAATGGTTAAGCAGGAAGAGAGGTTAATCTTGTCAACATTGACAGCAGAAAACAAAAAATTTCAAGAAGTGTTTCTATGCCTACAAAACTTAGTGAAGAAAGAAGCAATGTAACAACTTCAAACAAACACACAAATGGCAATGTGCAGACATGCTAAAGAATATGGGGAGATTTGTAGCAATCAATCGGAATACTGCCTAACCTATTATTTTATGTAGGCTAAGCTTCATCATCGTCATCATTTATTGTTAATTACTATTATTTATTATTATATCTTGTCATGATGGTGATAATTGTTACAATTAACCTTTAACCACGATGGGTAGGAAAGTACATTGACAGAACTAAGACTAAAAATTAATGATGTTCAATGCAAAAATGTTCAGGTTGAGTAGAAGCTGCAGATATGGATCCAGGGATTTTTCTGGCTCACTTGTAAATAGCACAAAAATTCTGCTCACACCAGTCTGTAGTAACTGTGCACGTCTCTTTCACAAGCAAAGCCTGATCTCACCAACTTTAGCAAACTCAGTTATGTCACAAGTAAATCTAGCTCCTCTAAATCCCACATTATTCCATACATTCCCTTTCAACTCCAACAAATCCAGTTTCAGCTCCAGTATATCCGATTATGATTCCAGCACTACCAATAACACCATCAATGCATCCAACTTTAATATTTTACCTCTATATTATTGACCAACAACACTTACTTCTACAGCAACACCAGCACAAAATTATATTTCCATCCTAGCTAGCTAGCACCATAAGAAGGTAAAAAAAAGTCTTTATTTACAATAGCTTTAACAGCTTGATGCTGCTCATGCATAGTTGAAGGCCATACCACCTCCTGTTCAGTAGTTTTTGGTCTTGATCATTGTCCTAGAACAGATTGGCCTGCACTGCGTAGAAACGTACGTTCACTTTAAATTTGCGCGCATTAGTACAATCTCAAAGGAATGCCACTAATTATCAATACTACAATCTGATTGGGCGCCACTATAGTAACTCCGGTACGAATCCGATGTGGAGCTCTCACCAGACCCTTTCCTTCCCCCCACGTCCACATATAATGGGAAGGTAAAGGGTCGGCTACGCCAGACTAATAGGTCCATGGAATACTGGGATATAAATCAGCCATATTCAAAATTAGCTATTGTGGAAAAACAGAATTATGAACAAAGATACCTAAAAGTAAACCATAACCCACTGCGCCCTTCCCCCCCCACCCCTTAGTCCTTCTTTCCCCCCCCCCCTACCCCACCCCCAAAAAGCATCTGACCTCCTCCCACTAATTAGCCTCCAGTCAACACAACACATCTCGTTAAAACATTGCTTAGCACCTTTGGGTACAATGAAACAACCCATTATCAGCTGCCCAAGTCGTTAACACCTACAGAAGTATGCCAACAACTTGTGAAAGGCTGTAGACTATGCCACACATTAGCTGTAGCAGAAACCCACTCATGGTACCTCCATGAAAACCTACCACTCCTCTACCCTGGAGTGTTATGTCTTAGGATCAGAGTTGAATTCCAAGCTTCCTAAGATGAGCACAGACAGGCGGAGTTTTGAGACTTTAAATGGAATTATTACCTTAAAAGCTTAATTAGAATAACACTAGATAGGTACATTCATAACTGTTGATATGACTAGCTTTGACGTTATGACCAACGAGGATATGATAGTGTCACACACATCTGTACACACACACACACAAACAAACACAGAGGAAAACCACACTACCCTCTCACTAAATACACAATGCTAAAAATCTTAAGCCACTTTACGCCTCCTTCTTTAAAAAAAAAGACTTCAATAACTCTGTCTTCTTATATTTAGTTGCTACCTAAAATTAAACTGCCAACTGCTGACCTGGGTTTTCCAGTATTTCAATGACCTGCCGATGCCACTCGTCCCCTCTCTCCTGCGCCTTCTCCAAAGGGGTGTGGCCATCCTCATCCCTCAGTTCCGGATCAGCCCCGTACTGGAGCAGCAGCTTCACGATGTTGGGACGGCCGAAGCAAGAGGCGTAATGGAGAGAGGAAGACTTCAGTCCACGGTTGACATCTGCCCCATGCTCCAGGAGGTGCTCCACCATCTCATAAGTGCCGAATGCAGCTGCCCAGTTCAGAAGAGTCTGTCCCACGTCATCCATAAAGTTCACGTCAAAACCTGAAATACAACAGTTACCATGACAATAAAAAAGATAATTGAATTATTACGTAGAGACTGAGATACTCTTTGTGAGTGATGAGTACTTCAAAGACTATCTTTCCTTAAAGTCTAGTGTAACAAATTATTTTTCTTTTCTTTTTTTTCACTTTTTAAAAAGTCCTTGGTGAAAGCTCCACAAAGCCGAAACATTTGTACTATTATTACAGATAACCACGATACTTAAAAAATTAAAACAAATATCAATTAGCAGCTATGAATTAAATTTATCCTTAATAAACACTTGATCATAGAAGCAAGACAAAGAACCATTTTGTCAGTATTTTTCAACATTATTTACTAAACTGAATCAGCAACAAAGACGGGGAAATGGGAAGGAGCTGGAGAAGAGGATAACAAGACAGAACCAAGAGGATAGAAACAGTGTGGGGAATTGGAATCACTCCTCCTCAGCTTGTCCAATTATATTGAGGGGGAAAAAACATTAAAAAAAAACAACTCCTTTATTCCAACTAATTCCAACTTCATAACACGTGCACATATGTACACACACATACACACATGTCCTGCCCATGTCCTGCCCTGCCTTACCGGACACCATGCACTCGTAGAACTCTTCGTTATTGCCTCCTCTGATGGCCTCGATGACCTGTCTGTGGGACTTGTCCCCGGACACGCTCTCCATCCTCTTGGTGATGGTCGAGGAGTGAGGTGTCTTGGGAAGAGCTTTGCGACCCTCCACGATGAGGACCACCAGGAGTTCCACCAGCCTCATCACATCCAGTGCTGACCTACACACACACACACACACACACACACACACACACACACCTGTGTGAATATATGTATACAGCACTACACTTATAGACTCTTGTTTAATCTCATGCTTTGTTGTTTTGGTCTGTTTGTTTGTTTCTCTCTGGAGGTGTTCACTTATCAGTGACCCTAGAGTTGTCTTTGTGTGTACTTTACCTTCTCCAACACATCACAAGACTGCTATATGATGACTTGCAGTGACCTTGTGCTAAAAGTGTGTACTTAAAAGCTTGCCATACAGGCATGCCCCAGGTCTCCCTACTCTACATAACATGTTCCTAAGGACACCCACACAGTCAAGTCCTTCTAGAACATTCCCAACACATGCTGACTTGTAGACCATTACCTAAACATCCATAATTCTAGAACATTCTTTGCCATACTATGAAACTTACACAATTACATTACCATAAAGTAATGAAACTAGTAAGATTATTCAACTAATACTACAGCATTTCTGAATGCATCCACCACGCCCCCTTTTAAATTACTTACACAGGCATTCATCAAACACACAAAAGGCTTCTTCATTTTTTCTCTTTTTCTTTTTTTTAATTTCTTCTTAGGACCATTATACTCATGGTGTACACATAACAACAAAGAAGACCATGTGAATCTATCACAATGGATTTGCCCCTGAGGCAATTGTACAATTCGATTCACTACTACCATAAATTTGGCACTTCATGTGGGAGGAAACTCTGCCATGACCAGCACGGAGAAACACCATAGTAGTTGGCAATCAACACTAAGCAGTAATTTGTTTTGGGGATGGAGAAACTACTAACTAAAGAAAATTTGAGTACACAAATATTAAATTCGTCCTAACAAGACGATAAAACATTAGAATCAATTGATGATTCCGTGGAGACAATCTGTCAGTTTTGCTGCTCCATTACGAGATGCAAACTAGAGCTGGTTGCTTGGCTGCTCTTAATCTGGTATCCTTAAATTTATATTCATATTTTTATGTGAACAAAATTCTAAATATTATGGTTGTTGCTACATTAAATCAATTGTTATTGTGTAAGGCATGCGTCCAGTGGGCGTGTACCAATCTGTGTTAATCCACCAACCAACTCACCCCCTTCCCACCCACCACTCATTCTTTATGTCTCCACCTAGAAAAGTACCTGACCCACCCACTAATCATCCATGAATTGATTAATAGTGAATTGACCAAGAAGCTATCATGACAGATGGAAATGTGAAAGTGAAGTGAGGATTTGTCTCAACAGAGACAGGAAACAATGCAGGGAGAGGGAGAAAGAAATGGAATGGTGTAGCTAAGCTAACCCACAAGTAACTCACTCAGTCAAGCATGCCCTGCCCACTCTTACCTTTCATCTCCTTTCAAGGAACTTTCTATCGCATCCAACAAGTTAGAGCGCAGTAGAGACTACACACACACACACACACACACATACATACACAAAACATACCAGCATACATACTACATACACAATAGACATAAAACATTCATTACCAATGGAATTTTTATTTATTTATTTATTTTTTGTTTTTGTTTTTGTTTTTTACTGGCAAGTTAGTCAGGTAAGGGGTCTATAGGTGTAGTTGTGATAAGAGCATCGTTACCACAATTTCATCACTTTCACTAACCACCAGTGTTTCACACACACTGTTTCCATTACCAGCACAGCATTCTGTACGCCATAGTAGCACAGTTTAGTAGATAGTCAAGAAAATAAATAAACTACTCCACAACATATACAAGTGAAAAAATATTCAAGCCAAATCCTTTATTTTTCTCAGAGCAGGTCACATCAATGTATATAATCAATTTCAATACTATAGTTGTTCTCTGAGTTTGCACCAACTAACCCACCAAACACGCCTCTCTCTAGTCTCTACAGAATTCCATGCATATTTCAACCATCGGTCACACTAACATCAACACATTCCAAACAACAGGAAGTAGTTGAACTGTCGGGTCAGCCAAGAGACCACCCGTGTGACGCGTGGCAAAGTTCACCATGATTATCCGGGCACTGTAGTCCAAGCAGGGGCAGGGGCAGTAATTTGAAAAGGTAATTACGTACATGTCATCTTCAAATTGAAATTAATAAATTTCCTCAGTTCTAACAGCCAATATTTATGTTTAATTAAAACTTAACCCATATTGGCTGTTAGAACTAAGAAAAATTGCTATTATTATAATTATTTCAGCCAAGAATGACTGAATCCTTGAAATTAATTTTATTCCTTAAGTCTCAACAATGGTTGGGAGCGTCTGTGTATGGGTAGTGATTATGAAAATGTGTTTTAAGAGCCTGCCCAGTGCATCTAAGATATCCGTGGATATACTATGTTAAACACACACTTTTTATTCAGTGAAAGCAAATTGAATTATCTTTAAGTGGACACATTTACAACAAACAACAACATCGTAGCATCCATTATCACTTAAAACGTCGCCAAGGTATGACCATTTCAAGACCACAAAGTGCAACAAGATAACAACGGCATAAAGCAAAGGTTAAGTTGCACTGTGTGATAGGTTAACAAACACTCGTCAAAACAACAGAACCTTGAGCTGCACTTCTGTGTACAGGCAGGATGCCAATGCCCACAGCTATGAGAGGAAAATGGCCGTACAGATCATTACAAACAATCACTTGCACTTGTTGTATGTATACCTAAGAGAAAAAAATGTTGTCAAGCATGCTCTATAGATAGGGCGTGAACTCACTCAACCAACTGTTCGTCATTTCAAATATGATTCGGTGTTGGCAGGGCAGCTGCTATTCAATAAAAGGGGATATCCAAGAGTTCATTAGCTGTTAATGTCCACTATAGAGATTGTGTCACTCCATAAAAAGAATCAACACCCAATGACTGATGAGCTGTAAGTGAATCACATTTCAGTTCATTAAATGAAGCACGCCATCACTTCACACCTTGTCTTGTGATACTGCAAGTGATTAACATCACAGCCCAAGTACCCTGCATGCCTTCGATTCCTCCCCATCCTATCCCTCCACCAGTTTAATGTAATAAGCCTTAAATATTCTGTCAAAGGACATCAGATGTCTGATGTCATCACCAGCTGACTGGAGGTTTGAACCTTAGCCAAATAGAAGAATTAGGCTGGTGTCCTAGTAAGGTGGCATACACTCTGCACGGATAGATAATTCTGACATTGTAACGGAGCACGTAAGCTATTAGCCTCCTCCAGATGGTATATCCACTAAACACATTACCACACCGTAGGCATGCAAGTTCAAAGAGTTCAAAGTAGTTGAGAAGAGAAAAAGCAGCTGGGAATGCTGGTGGCAAAAAGATCAAAGACCAAAAGATAAATTTGTCAACTCATTACAGTTTTCCCATACCATTCCATTCACTCTGTTCCTAGCTGCTCCAACATAAGCAACCATTTCAACACACCTAAGACAACTTCCTTCTCCACCCACACCAAAGAAATACATATGCCTGGCAAAAGTTTGGGTCAAACTCAAAGTCCAAGTGTAAAGCCATGCAAGTAAATACTAACAATTCTGAAACTCTATCTCTATTATTAACCTTCATCCCTTTACCTTTCCCAGACTATAATAAGTGAATGGTTTTGATAAGCTCTAATAGGAAGGACATCCTGAATGAAGACCAGTAGACTCAGAAGCTGGATACAATAACTGCCAACAAGACCCTCCAACCATTTTCTCCCACAACTTACATGAGTGATGTTAGGAGAGCCTCGGCACAGAGTTGAGAGTAAGTTGATAATGGTGGTCACAGAGTGACCCGAGGGCTTTTCCGGTGGTGCAGACCCTCCCCCTCCCTGTCCACCAGACGCAGAAGACTGCCCTACTTGAGCGAGCCTCCTGATGAGCTCTTCGATGAGTCCGTTCTCCACAATTGGAGCCGGGTCTTTCCCCCGGCGAATGAAGCGATCCGCAAGCCCAACAAAACACTTCATGGCAGGCTCTGACAGCTGCGCATCCTCATTGGAGAGGAGGATGGAGAGGGAGGAAATGCAGCTGTCCATGGATGGGTCCTTGGGCTCCATACGAGGAATGAGTCGAGTGACGACGTTCATGCAAGACTGGAGGGTGTCGCGATGGAGGTACTTGTCGTGTTCTATTAGCATGGACATGATAGCCGGCAACCCACCGGCATCAAACACTTTGTCACTCTCCCGGGCACATGCCAACTCCAATACCTGCACAGTCAGAGATTAAGAAAGAAGATCAGAAGAGAGAAGGAGGAGGAGAGGGGAAGGAGGAGGGGGATATAAAAATGGCGTCATTGCTTATAACAAGTCCCTCTTTCTCACAAGAGAGGAACTACAATCTACATACACCAATTTACACCAATTCTCCACAAATTGAATATTGAATCCTGCATGTTTTAAAGTATTCAACCTCAACAATTGCCACAGAGGGAAAAATCACTTTTCTCTGCCAGCAGTGGAAATTATCTTCACCTAATCTGTGCACCATGCTTAGGAGATAGATCCCTGTATTCCAACTCACTTAGTATATTCAACTGGGTATTAGAAAGGAACACTTTAAATAGTATTGCCAGTACACCCAAACTGGCTCCATAGCAGCAATACGCACACTATTATAGAGGGGGGATGGGTTAGCCCCTACTGATTATTATCGGGACTTGTCAGGCTGCCCCTCAGAATAATGTCAAGGTTGGCCACTCCATTGAGTCCATTCAAAAGGTAGGGAAGTATACACAAAACAAAAAAATGAGTACTTCACAAAGCCAGCCCTAACAACTAACTAATGGTGCCCTCACTTTCACACACTGCTCTGCCAAATCTTTGCTGGTTCTATTGCGGACATCAGCAGCCTTCATCCTGGTAATGATGGCCTTCAGAGCCCCATCCACGGCTGTGATTCTCCTGGTGCAGTCCACTGACACATCCAGGTAGTATGTAATGGCTCTAGCAGTCACTTCCAGTATGTTATCTGGTGCTTCCTTATCCATGAAGATCTTGCAGAGAGCTGGCACGAAAGATCTTGGTGGACACCTGAGACAAGATTTATTAAGTGATAAAATATCATTATTGAGATGAAAGCTCTTTTACTTACATTCCAAAGCATTTGTCCACGTTGTCAGACATTAATAGAAGCATACATAGCTGTTCTAGGGCCAACATCTGAATATCCCTGCCGTCCCCCTGACCCAGAGAAAGCCACTCCAGTAAGGTCTCAGGATCAACTTCAGCCATGACGAACGATATCAAAAGGGAACCACCACCCAACAAAAATAGAGGCTAAGAAATATCCCAGCCGGGCGAGAAAGACCGGGAGTTTACACACAACTCCAACTGAGCGACTTTTTCGCTCGAGATTGACTATTTGTTAAGTTTTGTTAACTCAGCACTTTGCGGTCAGGCCCGAATTATGCGCGTGACTGAAGTGGGGAAGTCACATGTATTTGTTGCCATGGGTACATTAACCGCTACTAATATCTAAAGTAAACAAGGTACCGCCGCCACCCGGAGGAGTAATGGATGCTAACGCGGTGCCAGATTCTTACCCCGTAAATCGGGACCAAGATGAGGAGGACCCTGAAAAGGAGAGCAGAATTGCAACCAGGCGGAAAAGAATCATGCAAAAAATTGAAGCGGACAGAAGAGCAGCTCTTGGGGAGAAAATGGAGGAAGTAAGAGATTTAAGCTAAATGCATGAATTCACCACAGAGTCAAATGAGATATATATATACATAGCATACTGCAATGTACACTGCAGTATCAATTAAATACTATGCAATTTTTGGTCAACAGAACTTGCTACAACTTTAATTTTAATTTTATCAGTAAATGTTTTCAAGGCACCCACCACTAAGCAGCTAGGGTGATAGGATGCCTACTACATAGCTATACGCTTTAGAGCTCTTTAGGCTAAAACAATATCGATGGACAATGGCCCAATGTTGTTACAGCTGATATCAATCAAACTACCCCTATATTTAGTGTTTGCCAAGAAAAAAATTAGTATGCATAGTCAATGTTTATGGACATGTTTGCAGTAAATACATGTAAAACTTAGAATTATATGACTGAATTTTATGGTAATTGGTAAATATTTGGAGGCTGTGTTATGATAAATATAACAGAGTGAACTAGTGATATATGCTCTGATTATGGAGGAAAAAAATGGTTGGGCATAGAAATCTCCACAAGTTTTGTTGTTGCTGTTTTGTTTTTATTTTGTTTTGTTTTGTTTTTTTAACTTTTTTTGTTTTGTTGTTTTTTATTTAGCTATGTATTATTTTTTATTTAACAGAAAGAGGAAAAGCCAGTTGATGAAGAAAAGAGTCGCATAAGCTACAAGCAGACAAAGGAAAGTGAAAAACGTCTCCAGAAGCTCATCACAGATGGTAAAATTCTGGTTACCAATGTGAAGGTTGCAGGAGATTCCAATGAAGTCACTAGAAAGCAAGAGGAAGAGGAAGCAAGAAGGGCAAGGTTGGCATAATTTTATTTTCTTGCATTGAATATATTTTTGTATCCATCTCTTTTCATAAATTGCCTCTCATTACTGAAATAGATGAGAGAAAGAAAATTGTTTGCTTGTTTGTGTACTAGATATGAAAGACTTGAAGCAGAAGTCACTGCTGGGTCAGAAAGGTTTGATGAAATCATGAAGAAATGGTCAGACGGTAAAGACAAAAGAGTTCCACAAGAGCTGCAGAGCCTCATAGAGCAGCAGAGTGAGAGCTGCTCAGGAATGGTCAGTGAAAAGGACAAGCTGATCAACGAATTGCAGCAGGAGTTGATGGCGAAAGATGACCAATACGTAAAGTATCTCAAAAAGCAGGCTTGTGATATTGATCTCATTCTGGAACGCATGGAGTCACAGGCAAAAATGCTCCAGAGGGGATACCAGGAGGAACTGGTGGAAATTGAGAAGTCGTTTGAAAAAGAAAGGCGGGAAATAATTGAGGCACACAAAGCTGACTGGGAGAAAATCATGAAGGAGAGAGCCGAGAAAGAAAAAGATTTCTTAGAGGAAAAAGAAAGAAGAATAGAGAGGCATGATGCAGATATACAGTACTTGAGAGTTCAGAATGCAGAAGCTTTTAACCACATTAAAATCAAGCTAGAGACTGACATCCAAGCGCTTCAGCAACAGATCCAGCAAATGAAAGCTACTTTTCAGCTTAATGCAGAGAAGTTGGAATACAATTTCCAAGTCTTGAAAAAGAGAGATGAGGAAAACACGGTCACCATCAGCCAACAGAAGCGAAGAATCACGCGGTTACAAGATACTCAAAATAATCTGAGAATTAAATTGAAGAAGCAGGAAAAAGCATGCAAAGCAGAAATGCAGTTGCTTGTGGATGAATACAGGAAAAACACTGAGCAATATCGGGAGCTGCAGAAAAAAGTAAAGCACTTTCAGCAAACTGACTCAAAGAGGTTTTTCGACGTGTGGAAAATGAATGAGGCTAGAGCAAGGGAATTGGCACAGGAGGTGGTGGTGGCTGATATGCTCATTCACAGACAGCAGTTAGGATTGGAATATACCCCACCAAGTCCTGTGGAGAGTCCTCTAAACACAGCTCTTCCTGAGAAACCTAATGAGAAGGATGCCTCTCGAGCTACTCAATATGCTTCCCAAGTAGTTGCTGAAGTAGCCAACGAATGCACAACTGCCACTACTACTTCTGAGACCTTGCTACCACCACGTAGTGCTACACTGGTGCAACACTATCCATTAGTCATCATCAAGCAAGTCCTGGACCTGCTGTGCAAAGAATGCGAGTTCCTGATGGAAGATAAGCTTCTTCGACTACTTGCACCCTTAGAACCCGAGGAGCAGATGATGATGAAGCTGGATTCCATTTTCAAGGCTATCGGAGTAGAGAATGAAGTAGACATACATCAGCTGGTGAAGTACTTTGTCACTGATGCCAAGGAACCTCTTGATTTAGACAAGAATGGCTCAGTTTCAGAAGAAAACAATAGCAAAGCCACCAGTGCAGAAGTCAGAATTAGGTTGATCCACCCCAACGCAGTGCTAGGCAGGTTGCGTGCGTTTGTGGACAGTAGGCAAGGTGGGGGAGAGTCTCCACTTCTAGCTAAAGGAGGCATCACTGGTCTGCAGGGACAAGCTTACAAGGAGCTGCTGGAAGGCTCATTCTGGAAGCAGATAGCCAACTTACCTCATGAAGTCCATGAGAAAACATGGAATGCACTCACAGATGTAAGTTTTTAGTCTAGTAAGAAAATTGAGTCTGGAGTAGCCAGACTTTTTACCAAACCATGCAGTGACAGGATCTATTGCAAAGATCCAAGTACCACTGTACTATCCTGTGTGGCTAAGGTGAATAGTTACACAATTTCATCAAAGTAGAGCATGAAGAAGACATGTATACCTTTGATGATCAAAAAATATTCTTAGCATCATGATCTGTGCACAATAACTAGACTGGGCTTTCATGCAAATCACTATGGTCTATAAAGTGGGATCTTCAAGGGTTGCAGAACAAGGCAGGCTTCAACATTGTGTTAGGTTTGGTAAAGGGTGTAGCTGTCATAAAACTTGCATTACTATATCTTTTTTGCATTGATGTTCACTCTAACAAAAAAAGTGTAGTCTACTTAGAATATGAAGAGGACTTTTGTCTCTGCAGGGATTGGATGCATACCACAGCAACCTAAAGGCACGTGCGAATTTGCTGGACGAAACTGACTCGCTCCGACAACAGAACACAGAGCTGAGTATTCTCCTACAACAGTACTCCAGGGCCCACGTGAACATGGAACTAGTAGCCCCTCCCACCATGCAGTTACACAAACAATCAGTGGTATAACAACTTTGTTATTAAATATTATTGCCACATAATAACAAACAGCAGGTAACAAACAAATTAGAACACTAACATAATGTAATAATGCTGTATGGTTTCATCTCCATTCTCAACATCCACCGTGAATAAATGAACCTTCTATAAAAATGACAGCACATGTATATCACTGTTAATAGATTGCCATATCATGTCTTCTTAAACTTCACTGTCTGTAGGCGATGCCCTAGGACTCTGGAAGAAAAAAAAGTATAAAAAAAAGAACATGATAATTTTATTAATCTATTAATTGTATTTTAAAGGTGGAGGATGTACAAGGGATATGGGGATGGTTACAATTTTGCATAAAAACAACAACAATAACAACCTTGAATGCTAACCTATAGTTACAGGAATTATGGCTTGGTGGGAGGTTCTATCGGCTGAAATGGAGAACAGTTGGAGTACCAATAGCTATGTTACAACACTACCAGTACATCTCTCCTTACTCACCAGACGTGCATTCAGCTCTCTGTTGTTTTGCTTCATGACATCCAGCATTTCCACGTTACTCTTGAGTTTTTCCTGTGTCTCTTCCAGTTCAGATTTCAGCTAGGGAATCAAATACAACAAACACATAAACAAAGGAACTGGAATGCAGTGCATTACCATCACTATTAGTATTTTATTGGATGATACTCAAGTGAAGCTCTAGACAAAAGGGGGGAAAAAACTTCAAGTCTGGGAAAACTAGCAGTTACTCATACAACAGTGCCTGCCAACATCAGCTGTCATCTTGCTTTACATAATTGTGACAGGCTCTGGCAAAAGGGGGCATTTCACGCAAACCAAAAAAATTGAGTTTTTTATGCTAATAAAATGCTACAATTTATCTCAACTTTGTGCTAAAATACTGGAGGGTAAAACCTTCAACGCACAGAGAAACTGGCAGTTGAACTGGGCTGTATTCAGCAAAGCAATTGAACTAGAAACCGAGAAAACATAAATTGAATTTCCACTTCCGGTATAATTAATGTTTCCGTATACTTAAACGGCGTACTCTGCATACGCAATTAAATCGTACAGCCGCTTTTTAACGGTGACTAACAAAGTTTGCGTAAAGTTCTTTTTAGCTTTCAGAGCGTCTCACAGCCTGTCTTGTCGGAATCCTTGGCTACTCTACTCCATGTAGTGGTAAACTTTCAACCAGAGGTGAGCTGTAGATTGCATGCACTATTCTCAAAGCTATGCCGGTTTTTTTTTAGCTGCTTGCTTGAAACTCCGCCCATTCCCATTTATTATACTTCGAGAACGAGAGAGAATAAAAGTAGCTTGTCTTTCCACGGCACGCTTGGGGTCTTTTAAGTTGTTTCGGCATTTGAAATTTGGCGTAGACTTAGAGTAAGGGTCACTAAGACTAATTCTGCAAAAAACAAAAATAGGAGAAAGAAATAATTTTTCTGATGACTTACTTCTGGAGCCTATATCTCAATTTCAATTTTTGCGTGAAGTGCCCCCTTTTCCCATAGACTGTCACAATTATCCTAGTCCACCAATAATTGCCAAGTCAATAGGGGAAGTTATCTAAAACTAGTTTCCAATTAAAAACTATGGGACGTGTTACATGCCACACCTTGGAGCCTTTGGCTGGCATCACAAGTATGTATATGTGTACACATGCATACTAACACGTGCACACATGATGATGGTGTGATTGTATTCGCCAACATTCTCAAACAATCTTGGCAAACTTAACACATGATCTCATTCTACTGGAAGTTCCAGCCAAAATAACACAGACAAGAACTGGTTGGACACAACGCAATTGCGACAGGTTTTGGGAAGAACAGCCCAAACGCGGCATCTAATGTTTTTTTTTTATTTTTTTCTACCAGTAGGTTGCACAGAGCCTTGGGATAGCAGTCTCCAAAAAAAAAAAAAAAAAAAAAAAAAAACCAAATCAATTGTAATGCTTTAAATGGCTGCAAATATTTTTGTTTCTTAACTGGGGACATATTCAAGAAACTAGGCCTACATAGTATTTTCTTTCAAAACCACCAGTGGTTCTAGATGTGTGAATGAAAAAGTCATGCTTAAGAAATTATTAATATTTAATACAGTAATGTGTTCACATTTTATCTATCAGGAATTTTTTCAGTTACCACTTATACTTTTGGAAAAAAAAAAAAAGCTTTGTCAACAAGAGCTAAACCAGATTGACACTTTCTCACCTAAAGGGGTCTGGATAAAAGCAAAGGAAAAATGTGAAAATATCTTAGTTGTCGCGGGGATTCGAACCCAGGGCCACTGGCTTTAGCCACCAGTGCTCTGAAACTGTAGATACTGAAAAAAAGTATTCGCCGTGTTTAGGCCGACTTTCCCAAAACTGGTCACAGTTATAGTTCTTATTCTAGCTAATTCAAGCTTAAAATTTGTCAGATATTAAAAAAAAACAACACACACACACACACAAACACATTTGTTGCTAACCAATACCCTCCAAAAATTTACAAAGTAATTTCTATTAAATGCTGTTTCAATGCCCCTTTACAAATCAAGACTATATGTGGCCTTACCTGTGCACAAGTTTTCTCTTTCTCTCTCAGCTTTTCATCAACACCAGCCATTTTCTACACAGACGAAAGGAATAAATACATCTCTAAAAATAGTAAGCCACATTATCCTTACCTCTTGCTCCGTTTCCAACTCTTGCAAACGCTTCTCCAGTTGCTGTATCCTCCCTGACTGCTCCTCTTCCACTTGCCTGTCTTTGGAACCTTCAACTTCTTCACGCAGCCGGGCGGCTGCTTCTTGCTCCTTCTTCAGCTGAGCAACTGTAGAATCCAGCTTGGATTTCTCACTGGACAAATCTTCTCCTAGCTTCTGGTTGGCCAAACGCTCCTTTATTAAAAAATAATAATAATAATAATAAAAAATAAGACCACAATAACAGGGGTAACACTGCTGAGAACTGGGGATATTTGTTTGTTTAATAATGTGTGGACGTATGCATGTTATTTGTACTTTGACCCTCACACTTTTGTGTTTGCTTGGAGGTCGACCTCGTCCCATACTCCACTGAACAGAATCCTTTGGTTTACCTATCTTTACCCATATCAACAAGTTTTAACCCTATGAAATAGGTTGTCTCTGACATATCTGAACTTTTATGGACACAGTTATGTCCTAAAAACTTACCGAGTGTATTTTCTATTTGAATTAGTGGTGATGGTAAGTTATCTTAGCTAATGTGCTGTTTGTTATAGCTATACATCCTATGCAACAGTATTGTTCTTACTTGAAATTGAAAATGTATTGTCCAATAGTCAAGTCACGAAGGTAAGTCTTGTGTTGGTATATACGTCAAGTGAACCAGGGTGTGTGAAATGGTTGTGTGTTACGGCTACTACTAAGCTACAGAATAGCACTAAGTAAACATTTAGCTGACAAATAAATATTATTAGCTGTCTTTACACAGCCTTTTTGGTACTATCAGTAGTAAATTAGGGTTAGGCTCAAAACTGTGCTGTAATTCCTTAGAAATGCTTTGTCTTTCAAGTCAAACAGTGGCGGCAAGTGGCTACTATGGCACTGAATCCTTATCATACATAATCTTAATTTTTTTTGGCTGTTAGCGTTTAGCTGAGATTTTTTTTTCAGGAGCTACTGATTATGGAGATAGTCAGAATGTCTTATTTTAAGCTATTATTACTCGGGAAGATTGAGGTCAGAAAGTAATTCCATAATTTGTCAGTTAAATTAATGCGTACAGATCTTGTAATGGCAAAATCAATTTATCATAATATTTAAGGTTTAAAAAGTTTACGTTGCTACTGCACAATGGCTTGCTCTCCATTTGTGCTGAGCATATCACTAGCCAGTATTATATAATTATCATCATTATTATTATTTTTAATTATTTATTAGCATAATTAATTAATTTTTTTTACAACAGCAACAAACCTTTTCTAATAATTTTTCTTTGTCATCCATTGCTTGCTGGTGTTCTGCTGCTTTAGAGTCAACTTCTGACTGAAGCTTCTTTAGGATATCCATCTAAAAAATACAAAAAAAAAACAAAACATATATATATATATATAATCTCAAAACTCATAACAAAAAAATGCTGGATCATACGATAAATTTATAGTTATGTACAGAAGTGTTTTGCACCGCTGATTGAACCTACTCTGTAATTAACTTACTGTAGTCTGCATTGTGTTCCTAAATTCCACAATCTTTGCAGTGCTCTCCTCTTTGTGCTGTTCCAGATTTTCCACTTTCCCCTTAAGGTCATTAATCTAACAAAGGAGAGAAGGGAAAAAAAAAAAGAAAAAAAAAAGTGCTTTGACTTATTTATGTGCACCCCAGATCGACCCCAACAATTTCTCATTCTTTCATTCTATTTTTATTTATTTTTTAACACGTGGCCAACCACCACCAATACTGCCAGCATATTCAGCTGCATGCTAACTTTGGCTCATATGGTCTACTGCCCATGAGAAAAATGGATAGTTCTAGACAGATCACAAGTGGGGTTTTAAAAAGTAACAGATGTCTGAAGATTTCACTTCCATTGCACCACTCATTTCAACCTCGTTAATGCAGACATAACAGAGCCAAGTTATGGATTAGGCCACTTTTTTTTTTGAAACATGAATGGTTGTGATCCTACCACAGCCATATGACAGATAAATATGTCTAGCACAACATTTACTGCCATATAGGAATGCTCAGTGATGACTAGCTCTACTTCTTTCTTTTTTTACAACCATTCAAGGGTAAAAGGGTATAAGAGAATTCATATCTTTCTCATCCTCTCCTTAAATAATTAGTCCAAACTTCAACAAACGTAGATGTAATCCTCAATTTGTTAAAAATAATTAAAATAATAATAGCAAAAATAAAAGAAAATAAAAGCAGCATTACAATCAAATCCAATACCATGTTAGATAATCATACTAAATTCTAGTGTCGGAGTCCTTACCTCGCATACTCTCGAGTCCAAATACTCTTTGGCTTTGACCTCAAACTCTTCCAGCCACCTCTCGTAATGGTCACTGTTGGAGACGACCACATCGGGGAAAAGTTGCTTCCACGCCCCTTTGTGGGCGCAGTGGCATTCCTGGAGAGCCTCAGTCCTTGCTGCTTTCGATCTGACTTCTGAATCCTGTTGGAGCTGCCGTAACTTTTTCTCCCACTCTTTCTCCTCTTCAGCTACTTCACTTTTAGCCTTACCCAGGCTCTCGGAAAGTTCCTGGCCATTCAAATAAAATAAAACATAGTACCTTCAACTTATGGGGGGAAAGAAAAGAAAAGGTAACCAACTGAGAAGGAACTTAGTTGATTTACATTCACACAGCTTCCCTGCGGTTTTTTTTTTTTTTTTTACTTACAGAACTGGGGGTGGGATGTCCTAAAAATTCCACACCCAACCAGACAATTTCAGATCACATCCGCTCCCCCCCCCCCCTCTCTTATTATCACAAAACCACTTACGCTATTTGTGTGCTTGAAATCTTCCACCTTCTTCTTGAGAACAGAGACTTCCTCCTTCAGTTGGCTGTTTTCTTTGGTCAGTTCTTGTTGCTGTGGCCACTCTACTCCTCCATTGCTGAGTTGCTGCACAGGAGAGGCAACCTCGTGACGAGATGCCAGCTTCTCCTCCAAGTCCTAGTTAGAAAAACAAAAACAGAAAATGCTCTAACCAAATAACTATAACTTAAAAACATGCACAGTCATGGTAAAACTAACAAAATTGAGTCCCAAAACTACCATCATCTAAAAAAATCTAGATAGCAAAACATTAATTCTGATATATAAACTAATATTTATTTATTGAACTTGGTAACATCAAAAAGACAAAAGGTCAGTTTGCATCTTAAAAATAAATTTATTACTACGCTTCTAATCATGAACACTAGAAACCCAAGAAGATGCTTGATTGCAATCTTTTTAACATCTTGCCTTATTGGATGAGGTCACTTCTTCAAGCTGCTTGCTTGCAAGAGCCAACTTCTCTTGCAGGCTCTGCTTCTCTGACACAACCAGGGCATTTTCTTGCTCTAGTTTACGAGCAGCCTCCTGTGCTTTCTCGAGTTGCGTTAACTGACCCTTCAAACCATCTCTCTCTTTGCCAAGCTTCACCATATCATTTTCTATCTGTTTAACTCTGTCACCCATTTCTTCCTTCTCTTGCTTGGCCTTATCCACAGCCTTCTGTAGCTTCACACTCCCCTCACTCTGACTCTTCTGACCTGCTTTCTGCAAATTCTCTGCTTCTGCTTGGGAAGCTTTTGCCCTTTCAAGTTCAAGCTTGAGACGCTCTTGATCAGAGCGAATGGCGTCCTTTTCGGCAGTGGCTTCTTCCAGCTGCTTCTTCAGAGACTTCATGGATGCATCCAAGCTGTGCACGCTGGAATCCTTGTCAGAGATGACCGCTCCAAGTTCCGACTTCAGCCGAGAAATTTCCTTTCTCGAAAAATTCAACTCCCCCTAGTACCAAACAAGATAAATGCAGGTATATCAATTATATCTCGACGTGTCTGGAATTATCAACAATACTTTCAAACGTGAATTGTTAGGACACATCTAATTTGTTATCATTGACCAGTTTATCAATCCACTCTCTTCCACCCTACTTATTCAGGTCACCAGCTACATAAGCTAATTGGGTAACTTCCTTTAACCTGAAATTTGTCCCACCATCCCTTGACCTGACATTCCCCGTCCGTCATCCTGGGTTCTCTGACGTAATATATAAAACTTTCATAAGAAACTTTCACCGAAGCAATCACCACAATGCCATCAGTAACCTTTCAGATCTAGAAAGGGCCAAAGATGGAAGTATTTCCAGTAGGCAGCACCCTAAGGCTTCTCTGAAACAGCTGGCCAACTAATTATGGTTATGCAACAACCAACACCAGCGGCACACACACGAACAAATGACAACAACCCCACAGATCATTCATTAAAATAAAAAAAGAAATAAAAGAGAAAGAGAGAAATGACTTGTCTTTCACACAGTGCCTTCTCCAGCCACCGTATTTCCCTAATTTTTGCCTTAAGCTTACAGAAAGGCGTTCCACATCCCTGCTCTTCTGTTGCTGATCGGCCATACTTGGGGCAGCCTTCAGTTGCTCCCTGGACCTCTCCAGCTCCATCTGCATGCTGTTGTTGCGATCCACATGCTCTACCTGAGCCTTCGTCAAGTCCTGCACCTGCTGCTTGCTGCAAACACACACACACACAAAGTAACACATCAGCGTCAAATGCACAAGGAACGCGACTAGAACACACGCATGTTTGTGAATACATGCGTATAACAGCATGACACTAAAGTGTGTGTGTATGTGTACGTTCACATCTCACAATTCGCGATATAACACAAAACATGTACTACATAACAATCTCTGAACATCAATGCATGTGGCACAGGCAGGGAAGGAGTAACCAATGTTTCCAAAACTTTAGTCAATAACCACTCCCTTCTCCTCCTCATATGTACATACACACGCAATATGAATAAATATGCAAATCCATGTACTGAAACACTTACAAGTGTGTTCTCAAACATCAATTATGGAACCAGGGAAATTAAAGGAGTCGAGACATGCTCATGAATTATGTACACGCAGACACACACACACACACACAAATGCAAAATTGCAAATTCTCTTGCTGCCGCTAGGCGGTCACGCGCACCTGGCAGAGCCAGGATGCCTGTGCACTAAGCAGGCACTGTGAGCCGTGCAAGCAAAGCTCTGGAGCCGGGCTAGGAACTCGCAGGAGACCAGGCCTTTCCTCACAGCAAGTGGTGTGGGCACCCGAAGTCCCACCTGGACCATTGCTGCTTCATGAGAAAAGGCCTTGAATTTGCACCCCAGCAAATGCCAGGTACCCAATCACAGCTGGGTGAACTGGTGGGGCTGGTGGGAGGCAGATGGAAATCAGATGGAAAAATTGCCTGAGTTGGGCTTGAACTCAGGACCGCGGGCCCTGAGCCCAGGACACAACCACTACACCACACAACACACACACATACACACAAAATTAACCCATTCATTTTATTTCTTAAGGATGTTAGCAAATAAACACACACTCACCCAATGCCAAATATACTTACTACACACACAAACTAACAAAAACAAACTTGAACAGACATTTTTTTTTGTAAACAGCATCATGTAACAAAAAGATTCTAAGTCAACATTAAATTCCCTTAATGACATGTAAGCATAATTAGCATGCACTCAGTACTATCCAAGTTTATCTTGGTGGTAATCAACAAGAAGTTAGTTGTCAACACTTCCAAAATCCATTTACTAATTACCCCCGTATGCTGGTTACAGTGAGTACTATAACCGAATCACACATGTGTGGTGAGGGAGAGAAAACATCAAACAACATCTGAGGTCAAAAAGGAATTAGTTCTGGGGAGTGCGAGGGATTGCACCAAATCACTAACTAAACCAATCCTTAATTCAGTGCCAGATGAGTCCCCTAGTGTTAACAGACGTTCGCCCACTAAATTCTGTTCGATCACCTGGACACTCCCAGACTACTGACCCAATAACACTTACTATCTGGATAGCTCCAACTTCAAATGATTTGCCTCATCCGACTGCTTCTGCCCAGCCTGCTGGTCATATATCTCTTTGAGTTTCTTCATCTCTTCTTCCAGGCCAGATGCTTTAGTCTTGAAGATGGCGAGTTCATTACTCTGGCATAACAGAACAGAACACATAGTTAATGTTATGAATCATGACTCCTAATAAATAATGTGTAATAATTGTAAAATAAGCTAATGCCGAAAATTGTAAACGAGGTGTGCTCTACATAGAAACTTAAGCTCATAACTTAACGTCTACTTAAAAAAAAATAATACACACTATAAAAACAAAGCATACATGCATACAGTGCACATGTGTGCATGCGTATATACACACCTGCTGACCAATCCTGTCATTGAGACTGTTCATCACTGATGAGTGCTTGGTTTTCTCGGTCTGAATTTCGCGACGCAATTCTTTGATCTTGTTTGTGTGCCCCACCACTGTCTGCTGGGCTAAAATACAGAAAGAGAAAAGTGAAACCAACAAGAAGTTAGTGATCCACTGAATGTGTGTACTACCAAATAAAAAAGCAGTACCCTTCATCATCTGGGTTCAATTACAACAGACAACACTGCCACACAAGGATTGTAATCTCAAAGTTTGAAAATATGCTCCACTACACTGGTATGCCAAGTATATTATATAATATGGTATAGCAAAAGCATAATAAACCTGGATCATAATGGCACCTGGAAAAACACTACAACAATCACACAACACCAAGCCTCACACCAACAAACAATTGGTTAATATACATGCATTGCTATAGGGGGTAGGGAGCCCTTGAAAGATACCTGTCAAAACCATCTGACTTGAGTAAAATTAGTATCCTTGGAAGAAATTAACATGATGCCTCTTATAATAGTTTTATATTCATACTTTAATTTAATACAACACAAAACATAATTTCCATTTTTTTTTTTTTTTTAAGCCAAGTAAAATTGTTTCTAAAGACAGGAGTGGCTAGTAATGGTTAAAAGCCAAACCACCAGCAGTCACAGCAGCCTGAGTCAGTTCACCACTACCTACCATAACAAACAAAGTGTCTACACCTCCACTCCATCCAAAGTCTCTTTGTGCACCACTCACTGTTGCTAAACAGAGCTAGGCCATAATAGCAACATGCACAACACACACTGAAGCCTACATGCAGACTCAACATGGGGGGGAAATAAATCTAGACAGGGCATGCTCGAACAATCCAACCCATTGATAGGGCAACAAGTGCTGATGCCAAGAAATAGAGTAACATAGTACAATCATAAGCACTTAGAACCTTTTGTCTGCAGACCAAGCACCATTTGCCCAGATAAGCTGGGGCATACCCAGTGCCTACAAAGCTTTCTTCTATCTTTTAAATTTGTGACATACCAGAAAGAAAGAACTAACTCACCAAAGGTTCAATTCAATGCAATGTATAATGGAGGCATTAAGAGCCACAGAACAAGATGTACCAAATATTTATCCTGCATATCTAACCACTTGCGACAAATTTGCTAGAAAGGATTTAACATTTTGTACATCCCTGCTAAGCCACAAACAACTCATAACACAGGCCAAACAACCACAGTGCCACTACTGTCAACTCCTGAGACATAACAGACTGCCATAACATACAACATACCTTCTTCCAGTTTGGCCTGGAGCTCTGCATTATTCTTCTTGAGAGACTTGTTGCTGTCTGTCTTGAAGTTGGCCTGTATCACACCACCCCACCAGAGATTAGTAAAACTGGGAAGGTTTAGCCACCATTACATAAACATGAATTCCTAGTAGCTACTAAAATTAAAAACTATTACAATAACTACTTAATAACAGCAGTTTTTCTCTGACTTCAACACAAAAAAAAAAAAAATTAAAGTGGCAGGTCAAGTTTTAATTAAACATATATTGGCTGTTGCAGAGAAAAACTGTTACTATAATAACTACTTAAAAAAAGCATCACATCTATAGGAAAACATTTTCCTCCCTTTTTCATAGCTACTTCTACTGGCCCCTGGTCTTGGCAGTAACACAACTCTTGCACAAGTCTGTGGTTAGAATGAATACCTGATGACACTATCAGTCATTTTTTAACTGCCCAGCACATATGGAATTCAACGTAATATATCCATTCAACCCTTTCTTTCATTGCATACACCCTCCCAAATATCTATGAATGAGCAACTTGGGGGTGTAAAAGTCCCTTAATTTTAATGGTACATTTTACATGCTAGATAGCGCCAGCATTCTAATTAATACCCACCCATCAATAATTGATATTGGTAACAATAGTTGACAGCCAAGGAACATATGAAACAAACCACTCACAGCTTCCCATTCTTCGTTGGCATTGGACTTCTCAAGAAGAAGCTCTATCAAGCGTTGTATTTCGCCATCTGATAAGGAACTTGCATCCAATATGTCCGTTATGCGAGAAGCAGGCATAGCATCTTGAGAGAGACCTTAGAGAGAATCGATAAAAGGAATTCAAAAACAAAAGCACCAAAATAAAAAAATAAACAGAATCAAAACCAGACGAACAGTAAAATTGTCAGCACAACCAAAAATAAATAAATTATTCATTAATAGAGCTAAATCATTTGTTTTACCTGCTACGGTAGGCTGCTTAGATTTGGCTTTGGGTTTCTTTGGAGCACCAGTTGGTTTGTCAGAGCTGGCATTGCGGGTAGTGGTAGCTACTGCTCCTTTAGTTGGCTGAGAAGTGCCAGTGGGTTTAGGTGAAGGAGTAGATCCCTTTCCAGACGAGCTGGTGGCTGAGGAAACGGACTTCTTGGCTTCACCCTTCTCGACAGATGCACTGAGACCATCTGTTTCTCCAGCATTCAAAGACAGAATGGGAGGAGGAGACTTGTCCTCCTTTGAAACCCTGGTCCCAGTTGACTCTTTGGGGTAAGGGGTAGGTGGGCTGACACGGGAGTCCTTTGTGACTTCATCAACTTTTGGAGGCGTGGTGTTTAGCTTGAAGTCCACCTTGGGTCGTTCGGCAGTAGGAACATTGCTTGGAGCCTGTGAAACTGCAGCAACTTTGCCAGCCTTCAGAATCCCTTTAGCTGGCTGAGGACTTTCATCTGCTGCATCGTCACTTTTCTTCTTTCGAAAATTCCTCCTTCCTTTGAACGCCCTGGGACTGGCATGCTTTTTCTCCCTCTCCTTCAATTTTTCTTCGGCCTTTTTAGATGCCAGGGCTTTGGCTTCCTCGTAAGATCTCTTCTTGCCACTTCCAATCCAAAATACAATGGCTACAAACCCAACCACTACAACTACTACAACTACTATGGGAAGCAGCACGGGAAGAATGTCTGCAGGGGTTTCCTCCATTGTCACTTCTGCCAGTCACTATAGAATTCACAAGATGCACACTAAGTAAGTAACTCTTTCTTTTCAAGCCACACCAGCTAATGTTGTATACTATATACTACAGTGCCACTGGCAACTTCCCCACCAAATTGTCACTTCCCACGGTGGAAAAAAATCTAGCTAGCATCCAAAATGTTGTAATAAATATGCTAAATAACAGATGTGCATTTACGCAGAAATAATTCCAGACCTCCTCCACTTGTATACTGCTACTTACCAAATTCCTCTGTTTCTGTTATAATCCGTAACAGTTTTCCACGTTCTTCCTTTACACCGCACCACTCGACTCACTCCATAAAAGAAGGCTATGCACTCTACAAAAAGCGCACACACAATAAGTGCACCCCAATAAGTCACGTGACAACATTCACCTCTTTTCAGGAAGTGCGCGCAAATATTTCATGTTCACTTGGCACGCGCACGATATTATTATTGCAATAAAAATGACAATAATATTAGTATTGATCTTTATTTTGCTCTGCCAACAGTTTCCTCTCCTGAGCTTGTCTCAAGTTCAACAAGGTTTGTGCTTCATAGTCCAAATCTTCCACTGATGGCCTGAAATGCATTGCTGGAGCTTCTTTGAAGAAAGGAGTCTCATCCCTGACTGCAGAAGATGATGGCTCCCCGTTAATCCACTCCAGATGGAGTGGATTGTCTACCAAACCACACCCACTCTGCATTGCCCTTTCCTAAAACCAAAACTATAAAATATGAAAACATTGCTGTTTATACAGGCTCCACTTACAGCATCTGCTACAGAGAGAAAAGACGCTATGGCTTTTCCTTTCTTCTTCTTAGAAACTAAAACATGGTGAAGTCCGCCACCCTACAGTTAACATAATTACCTTCTATAAAGTAATAATAATGTAAGGTAAGAATATCTTTGCCTTAGCCAACTCTCCCTCCAAAAGTTCCTGAGTGTACCCACCATTGGAAGGATCTGTTTTCTTTGCTCTCCAGCTAACTTTAAGGGTAGGGAGGATATCCTTACCTAGGTAATGCAAACACTCAGCAAAAGTATGACAAATGTTTTCTACTCACTGTCTTGACTTGGCTTCTGCTTGAACTTTTTCTCCAGTAATTCTTCCTTTTCTTTCACTTTTTGAAAGTTCTCTTCTCTAAGCCTTTCCAACTAGAAATTATATATATATATATATATATATTTATTTACTCCACCCTAGATATCTTCACAATGATATTTTTAGGTACGTGACCCGTACTCACGGCTGTACTGCGCAAGCTCATTACCAGAGTAGTTATAGCAATCATCAGAGTGATATGGCTAGATATTTCACTCTCAGGCTTTATTTTCACTCGCCTTTGGCTCGTGAAAATAAATTAGCCTGCTCGTGAAATATATTTCACCATATCACACTCTGACTCATGTAATAAGTACTATATATATATAATATACATATAAACACACACATGCATACCATAACACTGAGAGTTTAGTAGAAAACATAAAGGTTTTCCTTTTTATTATCACATTCTATTTAGGCCACTTTGATATTTCAGCTTGCAATTTTTAAAAATCTATTCCAAGAAAGAAACAGCAATCCTCAAACATGTTTGTTTGTTGTTGTTGTTTTTTGCATTGAACATGATTTGCTAATACTTTACTAGGCTAAGTGCATGGTGATTTGAAACGGCAGAATTTAAACAATTCAGTGCTTTGGCACCTTGACAGAGTGCATATGTAACCTTCCTAAATTTAAATAATTGGGACAACATGAGAAAGCTCCTGTAATTACATAGCTTGAGTAACATCAAACAAAATGTCCCCACTATCTCCTCCATAGAGCATAAGCTAAACTAACTGAGCAGACTGACATGGGAATAAAAACAAAAAAGGACTTTCTTGACTCAGAGACGAACTGCAGCATCAGTGAGTGATTCTAGCTATATTATTGAGTGTGACTTTAATCTGCTTTAATGTTCTTGCTTAACTTGTTTCCATCTACTGTTTTGTTGTTTCTATTGGTTTAGACAAGCACCGGCTTAGCATTATTTGATGGAGCCACAAGACTGTTACATCAATTGCACTTGGTAGAAATGACACTTTACCAGATCTCAACACAGAATAAGTCATGACACTTTACCAGATTCTCAACACAGAATAAGTCATGACACTTTACCAGATTCTCAACACAGAATAAGTCATGACACTTTACCAGATTCTCAACACAGAATAATGGTCAGTTCTTTCCTTCCTCCCTCTGTTTGTTGTCTTACCAGTAATTTTAAGTACCAATAAAACTGGTAATTTAGAGTCCCTCGATCACACATTCTAGATAGATTACCTTCTTCTCAAGCAGTTGTGCTGCCACACTCTCGTCCACCGAGCTCTGACTCGTCTGAGATTCCCTCATTTCCAATGCTGCAAGAAAAGAAACTAAAACAAGATCTTTATAGGCCTCTCAAACACTCACTTTCTTTGAGCTTCCTTCTTTTGGCATTTAGCTCCTCATGCTTCTTCTTGGCCATAAGCTTTGCCTTCAGGAACTTGTCATATGCAGCCTATGGTGACACACAATAAATATTATACCAAAACTTCTACATTTGACCCAGAGTTTCCTCCACCTGAAAATAGTTTTGGTTACAATACCCCCCCCCCCCCCCCCCCCTCCCTCCCAAAAAAAAAAACAACACAAAAAACACAGAAAAACCCTCCAATATCATGACTGAATCTACTTTAGTTCACATGGAGATGACTTGACTAAGCAATCCATGAGGAAACCCCCAGTAATTCTCACCGTGCTCTACCTTGAGCAAATCCAGCCACCCTTTTTTGGTCCACCACACTTCCACATGCTAAGCTACCCACTCATATGTAACCAGCATTTTAGCTGTAAATATATTAATATCAATTAAATGATATTACTATTAATCTAATTAAGGCTGGTCTCATTGCCAAATAATACTTGTATGCAATTATAGGGAAACAACTTTTGCCACAGCTCAAATTTAATTTGTTCTTGAAATGGAAATACTGTTATCCTCATGGAAGAAATGCATATATTATAATAACTACCTCTGGAGTTTAATTTAAACCGACTTATTGCCCAGAATCCTGGTATAAAGCCAGTTTGAGACTAAATATTTTCCAACAATATGGCAGAAAAAGATTACCTACAAAGTCTTGCAGTCAGCAGTCATTCTCACCCAGTTTATGTAACCAAATGCTTCTCCTACACAACTTTCCCTTGCCAAGGTCCGCCCAATTACGCATGCAATAAACTAACACAATTAATTGGGTAGTGGTAATGAACAGATTTTGGACATCAGCATCAGTTATTGTGCTCGATATCACGCCCGTACTACAATAGCAATTAGGTAAAAGATCTCGCTGTGCTGTGACTGAAGACGAACCCTCTCAATTCAAATAAACTTACTTTGGTGACTGGGTCATTCAGAACTTGATATGCTTTTGAAAGCTTCTGAAACATTTCAGAAGCTTGAGGGTCTGGGTTCTTGTCTGGATGGTACTTTCTTGCTTTCTTTCGGTAGCCCCCATTTATCTAATGCAGACAAGTACCACATTCATTGAATGCATCACAATTTCTCACAAGGCATTACTGCATGTGTTCCACCTCTTTTTCGCTAGAACCAGAATCAATTCCCAAAAAACCGTACAAATCATCAGCACCAATTTCAGTAATGATTTCTTTAATATTTTTGGCTTTCTCTCCACCTTCAGCCATTTAATACAAGTGACTCCGAAGTAGTCCGCAACCTTAACGTCCTCGTCCTGTTAATAGCCTCCGGAATAATGAAATGCCCAGTGATTTGTACGGGTTTTTTCTATTGAATACTTTACCTTTTTTATTCAAATCCCTTTACCGTTTTCATTGGAGTCCATTTACCTTTTTCTTTTGATACACTTTACCTTTTTTCTTTTGATACACTTTACCTTTTTTCTTTTGATACCCTTTACCTTTTTCTTTTGATACCCTTTACCTTTTTTCTTTGTATTAGTAGTATCCTCTTCTACTACACTCTGCCGTCTAAAGGGATAACTCCGGTCAGATATGGTTGATGAACCTAGTCCAGCTGGTAGCGGCCACCCTTTTCTTCCGGGAACAGCCAGCCTTGTTCAAGAAATAGATAGTGAGGCGATTACTGCGTAATCTATTGCCAGCCTTGTATACTGTATTCGTTTGTATCTTTTTACAGAAAGAGTTCTTGTAGTACTCAGAGATCAGAAAATACTTATAGGATATTTGAGAAGTGTAGATCAATATGGTAAGATTGAAGTTTTAGTGCCTTTCATTTAGCACTATTGCACACTTCGTGAACATTGCTAATACACTTGGTTCTTATTGACTAATTTATCATTAAAAATCAATAAGCTGTTGTTGTAATAGCTTGAGAGTTAAGTGAATTACTGTGATTTATATGCATATGTATAATAATATGTATTGCTAAATTCTTGCTCACTAAATCTGTCATTTAATAATCAGCAGTTTCAATAAACCCATGTTCAAATGAACCACAGTATAACAGTGATATAATATATATAAATAAATATATATGTAATACAAATAATAATATGCACACATATGTGATATTGCTATGAGCCATAATCACTCAGAATCTGTGGTTTCATAGCCAAATCAATGGTTTTCAGCCATTTTCTTTTTTCCATTCCCATAATTTAATATCTGTCCCACACAAACTGATTAGGGCAAATATTCATTAGTCAAACTTCATGTGGGACACTCCAGACTTCCTGTGACATGATAAAAGAACTAACATAGTAAAGACTTTTAGATTAACTATACAATGTGACTTCTGAAAGTTATGGTACTATAGGACTGATTGCTGCGTTCTCTTTCTTTTTGTAGGAAACTTGTTGCTGCAAGGAACAGTGGAGAGGATACACGTTGGCTTGGAGTATGGCGACATTCCTAGGGGGATCTATCTTGTACGTGGAGAGAATGTGGCTCTGTGTGGAGAGATAGTAAGTGTATTAGTTCTTGAGGATTTTATTGTCTAATTTGTCTTTTGATTCAGTTGATTATGATTTCATGTTTATGTTTATTATTCGATTTCACAGTTTTTCTCAGCTTTTTTTTTTTTTATTCATTAAATCTATTCTCTCTCTTTCACTGGCTTTTTTTTTTTAACAATACAGAATTTTAAATGTTTGGTTGTCACTGAATTGAACCCAGGACCACTTGCTAATTCACAAGCACTCTGCCACTGAGCTACAACAACCAACGAGCAACCGAACACTTTAAGGGGTACTGCTATGCTGCTACAGTCTCATTCTCAACAGACCAATGGAAAATTTTCTTTTTTCAAAGATTATTTTCATTCGTGGAAATTCTTTTACTTCGCTAGTAATAAATTAGCAGTCTCTTCTTTCATTCATTAGATGAATTCTCTCTTTCACATGCTTTTTTTTATTTTTAACAATGCAGAATTTTTAAATGTTTGGCTACCACCAGAGATTGAACCTACTTGCTTTACGCACAAGCAAGCAAGTGGTCCTGGGTTCATTCCTTGGTGGTAGCTATTTTAAATGAATTAAATCGCATGTGAAAGAGAGAGATACATCAAATATTTGTAATTGTCATTATTATTCTCATCTTTCATTGATTAGTTTTGTTTTATTTATTTATTTATTTATTATTATTGTTTTTTATTTATTATTTTTTCCTTGTTCAGTGCAATACCGTAGATGCCGGTTGTTAAGCGCCCAGCCCCTTCTTTGTTAAGCGCAGTTTGTTTTTTGTTAAGCGTGTGGCAGACTCAGAGATGACAAGCTGATGAACACACAATGCACTCACCCACTCGTCATTCCATCATAGCTATAACATACAACACAACATTCCCAACTATCCATTAGTAGATTCACACACACACACATTCATAATATATATCACTCATTCAGGTAAGTAGTCTTCAGTCTTGCCATTACCAAAGTGAAAGATCAGAACTGCTACAAGCGCCTGTTTTCTTCCTGGTTTTTCACACTTTTTATTTAGCACTCCAGCGTTCTCTGTCAACTGCTAACTGGGACTCAGCCCCAGTGTTTGGGTTACCACTTGCAATTGAGCTGATGAAGTCCTTTTTACAAACTACATCTTCATACACAAATTGGTTGAGGAAGTTGTGACACACCCACCACCAGGATGAAAAATAATATGTTTATTTTTACATTGTATTGCCTAAACTTTTTAGATTGACAACATTTTGACAATTGTAACAATGGTCACTTTGTCTGTACAAACTCTCTTACTCTGAGCCAGGCAGGTTTATCATCATTATTATGCATTTCTGATTCTATGGATGCATTATATTGGACAATTCAACCTAAAAGCAGTTACTATGTACGGCATGTGTGTGTGTGTGTGTGTGTGTGTGTGTGTGTGTGTGTGTGGTGTGTGTGTGTGTGTGTTTATAAGGATGCAGAGTTGGAGTCCCAGCAGAACCTCACAGAAGTGCCCATAGATGACATTCTCGAAGCCCAGAGACAGCAGCAGGAGAACAAGCAGCAGGAAAAGAAAAAAAGAGAGACTATTCTCAGAGCAAGAGGGATAAACCCTCTAGAACATGGCGAAGAAACCTTTCATGACTAGCTCTAAGATTCACCAATCAACCTCTCTCTCTCTTTTTTTTTTTTTTTTTTTTTTTTTTTTTTTTGTATCAGTAATCATGCACTAAATCTTTTTCACCAGTTGTTGGTATGGGTTTGCAACTACTGACAATAGTGTTGTAAATGATTTGGTTGTTCCATGAGAAGCACACTGGTGTTATCACTGTCATCAGAGATATAGATTAGTAATAAACCACTTCCAAAAGACAAAAAAAAGTGGGTGAGGGTAGAGAGATAGAGGTTATGCTGTTCCACATTTGTAAGGTAGTCAGTAATGTTTGGCTATGATTTATTGTGGTGAATGTTCTAACAAAAATCTCTTTGTGATATTTTGCCATTGAAAAGCTTGCAGTTGTGACGGCATGCCAATTAAAATTTATTTCAGACATACGGAAAACGTTGTATTATGTGTGAATGGTAAATGCTATCCAGGATTGCCCATTGATTAAATGTGTTTGAATTATGCATGTGTGTGGAGTGTTTGTGCTTATATGTGTACACATCTGCACTTGTATGTGTGTGTATGTGTGTTCACCTTCATGGGAGTTAATTCCAACCCCACAACTGTACGCCTCCTCCTATATAGTCACTTTGCATTATAGAAAAAAAAAAGAAAAAAAAAATATGGGCGTCAACATAATGAATTGCCGATGCGATCGCCCGCGCCCTGGGGGAGTAATTAGGCGAATTCACATATTATTATGCGGTTTGTGCATGGGGCGCTCGTGATTTTTAGCAGAACCCCGGTGCGATTCCTTCCTGTGCGGTCTCTTATTCTCGTCGAAGCAGTTTCGTCCTCTGTGTATTTGCCTCTATAGCCTATCTAGCGCGAGTCATCCTCTACCAGTGAATCCAGTGAGAACATCTAAATATTAGTGGAGAAATTCGGCGGATAATGCGTTTTTAATATTTTCATTTTTGTAGGTTGAAATGGCTTACAATAATCCTCCTACATACTCACCCTATTCTCAGCCTCAGTACCAGCCCCAACCCCAGTACCAGCCCCAACCCCAGTACCAGCCCCAGCCCCAGTACCAGCCTTCGCAGCAACAGATGTCCAATACCAACGTCGTAGTCGTTCAATCGCAGCCTCAAGCTGTGAGTTTGACTCTGATGGTCACATCTTTGCATCAGTTGGAATATACTTTGTTTAACTGGCATATGTATATAAACAGCCTATATATACCTTTCTCTGGATGTGCCATTTTAACTACCAAAGTAGCAGTCTGCATAATGTAGTTTTCGGTTTCACATCTCTTTACTTAAAAATGAGTAATTCCACTTAAGGTCACAAAACTATTTCCCAGTCTGATACAGTTGACAGTACATCTGTTTTAATGATAACTTTGGAGCATCAGGAAATTAAAGAACACAGTGAAGAAGGCCATTTTATATAAGCATGCCAAAACACAGTGTATTCCATGGGACTAACTCATACCACTCCTGAATACATGAATGTACAGTAATGCTGTCTCACTCCTCCTCATGGCTGACAGCCAATATTACGGCAAGTGTGGTACTGTACACAGACACGGTTCGGTTCATGAAGATGTACACTGTGAGGAAAGCCAACACACTGCATTTTTTCTCAGTGCCTTTGTATTATGGGATTGTAAATAGTTAGTATAGTAATCACTCAAGTATCTAGGATACATTCCAGCCTTTCCCAGTGGTGATTCAATTATTTTATTTTTGTATGAAGTTGTAGATAGTTTAAGATGTCCAGCAGCCTGGAGTTTAGATGACTAACTGGAGATGTTATATTAGAATGAATAGTGGCTACTTTAATTAATATGGTATTAGCTAAGGTGCAAGTCTAGAATTATAAAAAAAAAAAAGCACTAACTCCCTTCTCCCCTTCCCCAACCCCCTCCCTCCCCAAGGGATTGTGCCACACCCTCTAATCTCCTGTTCCTACTCTCCTCGTGGCATTATCTCACACCGTATAGTATGTGTTTGTTAACTTACAACCTGGACATGACCACCAAACATCTTATCTGCACAAACATTGTACTTTTTCTTTCTTATATTAATTCTATAATGTACACACGCCACATGATTAGGTTGTCTTGGGAGTGTTACAGGTTGCGCCATGTCACTCAGCATATGTGCCATATTTCAAAACATGTTAGATTGTTTTTATCATGGGGGTACACTGGTCTATGAGGTGTGATAAGGAGGCGTGTACACTAATGTAAGACTCTTGTGATGAGATTCCGTGGATTTTTAAAGGCTGTGAGGTTCCCTTTCATCATCAGTGAGTGCATGAAGTGGCATGTTCTTTACGAATGGTGTGTGTGTGAGAGAGAGAGAGAGAGTGTGTGTGTGTGTAATCTATGATGTATATTTTATATCAATATGTGTGTGTGGCAAGGTTTCTTTACTAGCAGCAGGTGGGTATAATATTGATCAGGATTGATGAATAATAGAAAGTGGGTGGTTTCTGGCTTACCAGTGGTGATTCATCTAGTGTGTAGTTGTGGTTGGGAAAAGTTAGTATGAATAACAGTTATTGGGAATCGGATGTTTGTCTTGTGTCTGATTCCTAATAAGGATGTTGTGCATTATTTATTTAAATGCTGTGAGGAGAAGAGTTGTTTTTATATACAGTGCTTCCAACTTAAATGAAACTACTGTATAGACCCTCACTACAGTCATTTAACATACACATACCTTTTCTTCATCATCCCAATAATGTTTGCAATAGTAAAACTGCCTGCACAACCCGCTCTAAACGTCATCATTTGATGACCCTTACCGTACGTAAAAATATTTTGGTGAAAAACAGCCACAACTCACTTAATTTTCAAGGTATAGTTACCAAAGTTATACATATTTCGAGATTCAAATTTCGTGTGCCCACAAAATCAGGCTTATATGAAACTTCAGGTATTAAAGTATCAGTATACCAAGTTATAGAGATAAGGAAAAATAATTTCTCTTTTTTTCAGCTTAAACACTTCCAAATTCACTGTCTTGAAGCTCCCAGTTCCATCACCTATAACCACAAAAATAACTACAAACCCCCAAAATTGTTTTGTCTGTATGTTAATATGACATTAATGTATAATAATACAAATTTTTAGCTTTCTATTACACATACTTGAGAAATTATAGCCCAAAAAGCTAAAAAAAAATCCACTCTTTAAGCTGGAAGCACTGTATTCTTGCGAAAATAACCATTGCCTTAGGGTATTAAGTAATACTCAGACAAATAGGTGTGTTGAGCATGCTTCTCATTTGGGGGGGGGGGGGGGGGGGGTGGTTAGGCTGATCTGATATAGTACTTATGTGGAAATTAGTGCATAGGTGCCGGAATTCCCCGGGGACTCTCCCCATTACCCTTTGATTCAGGCTGAAGTTTTGGCTTTGAGTATCAAGTGTCTTGTTGGCCGACAGTCTATATATCACTGTGTGAAGTGTAGGCTTCAGCTGAAATTCCATATCATGATTTAACGGCCAGTCTGTATCCATGCTCTAGTCCCTGGTTCAGTTGGGTAATAATAGCAAGCAGGGTGGGTAGTATACGCACATTTCACTTCCAACACATTCTAATGGAGCCTGTCAGTGTGCATGCTCAAGTGAGTTCTAGTATTCTCTGTCATTCAACAGTGGATATATAGGCTGTAGCCCTTCAGCCTAGAGATTATTTTAATCCCATAATCAAGTGGCCACTTTTCTCTTTCATCTTGATTAATTTTCTTTTCATGGTAGTACACAAGTTTTATCATATTGCTGCTATGTCTTTTCAGTATAGACTTTGTGTTACTGTGTGGTTAATGTATACTTTTGTTTCTCTTGGGTTGAACCAAGCTGCATTTGAGTGACCCAAACTTTAAGCTTGACAGTGGTGCTGAGACTTAGCCAACCACTATTTATAAGTTTAGAATATATCAAATGTCCTAAATTAAGAGATAAACACAGTAGCGTCTTTCAGGCTGCAGCGGTAAGTTTTATCATCTGCAAAAACTGTCAGCCATGGCCAATGGTGGATGTGCTAAAGACATTCTATAGGACTAATGGAAGCTTTTTACTCAGACCTGTAGCTACTTTGTGAGCTTTTGACTTCCTCTATAGAGCCATGCCCACCCCCCCCCCCCCCATTTTTTTTTAAAGATAGATATTATACAATAATACTATACAAATATACATGAACTTCTAGAGGTTGTTGTTTTGTTTGTTACTACCAGGCGTGTGTGTAGGCTTTAACTAAGTGTAAGGGTTTGTTGTTGTTTTTATTTCGATGAAAAGATAAAATTGCAATACCAGTAGTGTTTTGTTTTTGTTTTGGTGTTGTTTTTTTGTTTTTTGTTTTACACAAGCAGTTATGGTAAATAAATACTTGTTATAATTTACATATTATTTTGAAAAAAATAAACCTTTCCAATATATTAACTCACAGATGATAATGGTTGTCGACACTATATATTATACCATGCCTACTTGCCTAGAAACATATACAACCATGGCCGCGTTGTGTTCCTGTATCCCTGTAGTCCACTTAATAGGTAAAGGGTCTGGCACATGAAGCTATTGACATAACTATAGAAATAGCCAGACAAGTTACTAAGAAAAAGATTTGTTAGATTGACTCAAGTGAGCATGAGCAGTATGACCTGCAAGAGGTGGGTGGGTGGCGTCTGACTCAGGAGCTGAGACGACTAGGCAGTGGATGTATAGCTGTGTGTCAGTATCACTTCTAGTCAGGCATAAGCAGGTTCGATGAACTCCTCTTGTAGCGGTCGATGTGTAGGTGGATAGGGATGATTAGTGTGGGTGGGTGTGGCATCAACATACTATCCTAGGACTCTTGCTGTTACCGTGGTACTGAGCACACATTAGTTTAACTGTCACTATGTTACATTGTTTGCACAGCACCTTATGGTAGCTACATGTATAGCTGATGCACAACCTGAAATCCTTAAATAAAAAATAAATAAATAAATAAAACATTCTAGACTTAATTTCATTTTGTTGTGAAGGATTGGTTACCTTTTACACTTCCCAATACACATCAGTATTCTCTACTTTTTGCATGGTGCATGTTCTTCAAAACACCAAGTATCTCTCTCATCTTGGAGTAAATTGGCATTTGTTGGTTGACTAGTGGATGGAGTGGGACAGGCAATAGTATTAGTTACGAATGGGTCATTACGTTATTGCATGCTTTAAGTTTAATAGGAACTTTTTGCTTTGTGTTTGTTCTGCTGCATTTTTTTCTTGAGTATTTTTTGTAGTAACAGAAAAATATATCACAGAACTACTGTTGTTATTTCATTTCTCTAATCCATCCTTAACATCCCTACAAGGCTACTGGATTGGTACAGCATTTCTTAGTTTACTTGTGTCACACATTAGCAAGTGAGCTAAGTTATAACAAGACTGTCTCTCTCTCTCTCAGGTCTAATATACGTTTGTTTCACATGGTTTTTTTGTTTGTTTGTTTGTCCCCCACCTCCCCCTGACTTTTCATAAAATTGTAACAGATCATATTCACTGTTTTAGTGTATTCATGTTGTGGTTTTGTTGTGAGCATGCTCAGTCTCTGTGTGTGCTCTCTGTGTGAGAAAAAGATGAAGTGTCTGAAATATAATCCTTTAAAATCCAGCTAGATAGTTGGTCGGTGTAGTGTTCAGTAGCCTAGGTGGTTACAAAATTCAAACATTCCATGGCACCGTACATACTCACACATATGTTCCTTTGATGTGGCACCTTTCACATTGTTACGTGTGGATCAATGTCATAAATATTTTACTTGGGAGGAAGTAAAATTGACGATGCTTTACCAGACATACATAGGTAAAGGGTTGTCAGATTATATTGTCCAATAATGTTGATTTATAATCTGAATGAATGTCTTGTGTAGGTTCGTACCACCACTTACGTGGAAAATGACAGTCCTAACCATTTGCTTCATTGCATCATCTGTTTCTTCTGTCCATGGTGGATATTTATCTGGCTCATCGTCTGTTGCGTGTATGGGTGTTGAAAACAGCTGGACTTTGAGACAGATTATCCATCATTGCACTGTTAATAACAATAACAATTGTTTGTGAAGTCACATACTAACGAAGTAGTCATACGCCAATTTTTGAGTGTAAAAACCGCACAGTTAAATTCCAGTTACAATGTCAACAATTTGTGGGGGGGGGGGGGGGGGTTCAAATTAAGAATTTCAGCGCTAGTTTTTCTATAGCAATATCCCAATGCGCATGCAAGAATTTCAGCGCTAGTTTTTCTATAGCAATATCCCAATGCGCATGCTTCAAATTCATTCAAGGGCAGGCGTGTGTACTCTATGCGACCATTCCGCACTACAACGCGCCTGAACGCTCGCACTACTTCAGCATGGACAATGAAACAAATCTAACAGAGTCGTTACCGTCAACTACCGGAGGACAGTATACTTCCGACATTGCTCCGTCTGTTTCCACGTTGTCAGCAACTGCATTGATCACCACTATGTCCGCTACTGGTAATCTAGCAGGTCCACTGGGAAACTCTGAGTCATTGAAAGCCTGGGTGTACGGGCTGGCTGTGTCTACTGCACTATTCTTTATCACCACAATATTCCTCTTCATTGTTCTTATTGCTGTTATTTGTTGCCGGAGGCTGAGGCAGGCAGAGATTGAGAAAACTAAAGACGTAGTCTTTGAAGGTAATTATTAATTATTATTATTATTATTATTATTATTCAAATCATCATGATAAAAGTTTTCCTTATTCAAGCTTAATGTGGAACTTTTTTTTAGTTATGTGTTACAAGGTAGTACATGATTTTTTTCCCCCTAAGGAGTTTATTACTATACAGTAGCAGTTAGTGTGTTCTTCAACAGTTATGCTTATAAAATACACAAGATTTTGTTTCCTAATGACTCGTTTATTGCTTTTCAGTAGTAGTTAAGTGTGCTTGTCAACACTTGTGTTAATATTTACTTTTGTCATCACATGAAGAAGCTGCTAGTTGTGAATGTTTAGTTTCATGTTTGCATTTTGCAATATTAATGTAAAGGCTTAACAAAGTTCAAGTGTAAACACATCAGGAGGGAGGAGGGGAAGGGAGTTAGTTGGCTAGCCTTTTCTTCCCAGTTAAGTTACCGAGGCCAACCATTCAGGTCGCAGTCCACTGATCTAGTAAGTGATTGTACACAACAAGAGGTTAGTGACCTTTTCCAATGTTGACATAGCCAAGTATGGCATATGGTGATAGAAATCATATAAAAGACTTAGTGTATGAGAGATTCCAATGCAGCGGGGGAAAAAATTAAAATCAGCATAGTTCTGATGCCAATTGTATTACCAGTAACCGAAAGATTTTTTCCTTCTAACTTTGACAAGTTATGATCCGTTTCCATAGCAACTGAGTAATAGTGAGTGTAGTAACTGGCTTCTTCTTACTTCAGTTGTCACTTTGAAAGTTGTGGGTCTTCCTCACATTAAGAAAATGTTACATAAACTGTTAATAGTGGCTTTGAGATTCCAGTGTACATAATCTCAGTAGTGTGCCGCCATCTTTATAAGTTATCATGTTAAAAAGTAATTGGTGTAGTGAGCCAGGTTTTATATTATTCAATTTAATTTTTACCCTATTAGACTAATGGTCTTGTTATCCCGTGTATGTTAGTTGTTTATTTAGTGTGGAGAAATGTGATTGTTCTTTTTAGTAAGTTTTTGTTACCTTTAATGTTGTTTTAAACCATCGCTTCCTAAAATAAACCAAATAAATTGCAGCGGTAGTTGTAGAGATGGAGCATGCTTGAACCAGTTGTTGACCTTGCTTGAACCAGTTGTTGACCGTATTTCATTTCGGTGCTACTTTAAACATTTTATTGAGCAAAATTGCTGTAGTATCGTCTAGATTGAAGATGACCATGTGTGCCACACATGTAATATTGATTTATAGCTACAACAAAAGGTAGATTTTGTAGAACTTGATTTTTTTAGTCGGAAAATGTGAAACAATGATGCTTATATACTGTGTATGAGTGTGTGCATACACACACAACAACACACACACACACGAAAGTAACCCTGTAAGTAATTTAGAAAATTGTGACCCAACTTTGTAATAAGTCTAACCATTCAGGATTTTTTTTTTTATAAATGTCTCCTGAAGTAAGTGACGTGATGAGGACTTACATGGATTGTGTTTGTGCTTTAGAGTATGCATTCTTGTTATTTGATTTTTTCAGCACAAGGCAATGACTTCTTTGTTGTGGCAGTTCTCTTAGTGACATATCAAACAATGTACACGGAAGAGTGGTTTCAAATCCCATGTTGTAACAACCAAAGTTTTAACCTCAAGTTTTTAACCTGATGACCTCACCAATAATTGAAATATTGTACTTTACCTTATGCGTTATGCAACCATTTTTTGCTTTTTATCAGTAATACTGAACCGATTTAATGATCAAAATGAGAAAAATATCAACAGTATGGTCAGTCGTAATCATCGTACAATGTACATTCTCGTTTCAATATAAAGGTGTGTGAAATAGATACTCTGTAAGTACTCTATTAAAAGAGAAGGTGAAATCATCTCTGTTAGCTGCATCATCAGTTCTGTTACAGCAATATGAATTATTATTTTTTATTGATTAACCTTTAGCCGGCTGCTCCAAGACATCCCACTGGATCGACACTGCTGTTCAAATGGAGGAAGGAGACTCCCATTGTGCTGAGCTTCCGATATGGTCCGTACAGACGTTCACCACACCAGGCAGTCCTCTGTCCACTCCGAACCAGAGCAACTCGAACACCGCCACCTCTGATACCATACGCCCTGTTGATGTCCCACAAGTCCCACCCACCTCTAAATCCAAGCCAAATGTCATCCCCAAGCGTGTGGCCCCACCACCTCCGAAAGGGAAGAAGCGAAAGAAAAGTTCCTCCAGCAAAGTAGTGGTGAGCCAGGAAGCTGCAGAGTACGCAGTGCCTATTGTCACCCACCACTGGTACAGCTGGAACAAGAAGAAGAACCAACAGAAATCTGCATATAAGGAGCTGGACCTCTCCAGAGTGGATAATCCCAATGTGTATGCAAAACCTGCAGTTCCGGTTTGAAACACAGGAAGTTTACAACTCATCCACCCACTCAAAATGAATCACAAGAAACATGCTAGGAAAGTCCCTATTTTTAATTTTCTTTTTATTTATTTTCCTGTCATATTAAAATCATTTCTCAATTATTTTTTTATTTTTAATAGCAATGTGAAATTATGTTAGTTGATTCTAAGTGATGTGATATCAATGTTTAACGTCTGAAAAGCTGCGGGAGCTGGGAGGGACGCTGGGACATCGTACGAATGTGTCTTCTAGCTGGCAATCGGTGCAGCCTTTCAAGCTGGAATGGAAGTGCCTGAGGATGGGTTCGGTGCTGCTGTCTGGTAACCCGTGGCATGGATACGGGAGGTAAAATTTGTTGGGATACAGAGATTGAGGTCGATGACGGATTCCTGCAAGAATAGAATACCACCTTGTGCATCAGTCGAGGGGGGGAAGGTGAGATTTGTAGTTGTTTTTTTTTTAAGATTTGAGTATGTTGCTGACATTTGCTAACTATGATTGGTGAATGGCATATATTGAAGTGGCAATTAAAACTAAAGAGTAATTTACATTATCAAATGCAATCGATTTGAAGGCACTCCACATGAAAGCCACAAGTTTATACAATTAAGTGATATCATACTACTAGAAAAGTGGACCCACTTCCTGAATTACCATAATTAAGATTTTCTGCTGACCTGTGCAAACTGGCAGATTCCCCGTTACTATGGCACCACTCTTGTCCTGCCACCTAAATCCTGTACTTTGACCACAGGAGTAAGGGTTCTGGGGACTAGTGAGAAACTCAAAACGATGGTCGCACAACACCGAGCAGAAGATCGTTGAGGGTTGCCTCAAGCACACAAAGGCTCCTCGGATGGGAGGCTCCAATTGGGGACAACCTGAATTATAGTGATTAGAGAGGACAGTGAATTGAACAAGCTTCACTTTCTGTAAGCAACTTCCAGTATAATATCATAAGCTCACATACTTTAAGATTCCGATATCTCAGTTATCTCATCGCAAAGTTGGCGAAACGTGTTTGTACAACCAAGCTATGCTTGATTACGTACAAATGAGAGTTGATGAAATAAGTTAATAAACAAACATACACAACACGTATGTACATACATACATACATACATACACATCTTACATACATACATGCATGCATGCATATACATACACACACACACACACACACACACACACACACACACACACACACACACACACACACACGTACCAGGAGGAGGGAGGGGGAAAGCTGGGGTGACAACACTGCCATTGAAAATAGGTATCAGGTCAGGACAGTCACAGAAGGATGTTTCCGCTGGAATGAAAGCAATCAGAACTTAAAATTACGAATCATAACGTAGACTTGACCTACACAAGTCCCATCTTAATATTTTATCTTGCCTCTTAATTAAAGAACGGAAACTATGTAGTAGTTAGTATTGATTTGCATGTATACACAGGTACATACATAGAAGACACACCTCTGCTAGTTTTTGTATTGTCACGTATTTTTGACACTGTAATTTTGTGACTATCCTATGTATATCTCTTGTGATTATAAAATTGATAATTTCTCTTCAAGAACAACTGAGAATTGGTTATGACTCTTCTATTGCACGTAGGCGAGTGATTTGGGGAATATCTGGTTAGACACTCCATGTCTTGTGATTTACTCTGTGTAACTGATGTTGTGATGCATTTGTTTTGCATACATTTGGTGCGTACATGTGTGCATGTGAGTTTGTATGCGTGTGAGTATGATGCTGGCACGTTTAGTCAATCAATCAATTGACGTGAAATCTCAGCTAGTATTTTTACCCGGTCAAGTTTCTTGCATAAGGTTGCTTTGTGCGGTTAATATCTCTGTTGCTATGAACCCTTTATTAATTAATACACATGTCTTGAAGTGTAAGCCTCAAGTTTTTCGATGAAGATGACCGATCACGTGGAATTTGCCACTGAAAACAAGGATGATTATAAAACAACGGCACCTTTAGTTCATTTTCTGTTTCACATTCTCAGGAGTCAAAATCTCCATTGTCTGTCTAGTATTAATGAATCTCCATATTACTCCATATTACTCCCTATTACTCCATCTTCCATTGTTAATACCTTCAAGTTTGTCAACAACTCAACAATGGAACACAATAGGGGATCTCTCAACGACTGAGGTTTTTTTTTGGGGGGGGGATGTGGCGGGTGGAGTGGGGTGGGGCTACTTCCATCGTTTTATGAATTTACTATAGTATGTCAACATTATGTGAAGGTACAATTACCTATGCACATTTGATTTTTGTTTTTCAAAAAAGATAATTACACATGTACAAGAGTTTAAATATACTGCACCTTCTTTTGATCTATTTAGTCTCATATTCATGCCTCAGTCTACGTTAGGAGGAAAATTATAACTTATGAAGATAATTTGAAATTGAAAGCAACATAGTAAGCATTGAGAGTTGGCACTTGAAATACTGCAGTATGTTACTATATTCTGCCAAAAATTAATTAAACTTTCCTAAACTGCTTTTTCTTTTAAATGCCAGTGTACAATGTTTGATCACAATAAACTCCCAGTATCAAAGGTCATAAATGGAAGTAGCTTATTTAAATTGCATGAGGCCTGTTTAATAATTAAAGAAAACAGTTATAGTTGCCAAGGTAGTATCATAACAAGCATCATAGCAGTGACAGTGGTATTTACAATGTGCCAGTCAGGTCATTGACTGGAAGCTTCATTATCGAAGCAGCCGTTCCGTTAAGGCCTCTGACGTTGTCCTTGGCTAGAAATTTATGTTAGAGAACAATTGTATGTTAAACTAGCTACAGAAATTAAGTTAGATTTAAAGAAATGGCTATATAAATTTTATGCAGTAGCTATTTAGCTAGCCAGGACAAATGCACTAGCCATGACTGTAAGCTAGTTATAGATTATGTTGCTGCTTTAGCCTGTCTACTACAGCACTAAAATGATGCCGCAATTCTAATTCAACTCTTGCACAACACATATAAATTTGGATAAACTACTAAATTTGTGCAGTTATTTTGAATCTAGCTACACATACGCAATTGACTGCAAACAAAGGATGACCCATTCGCTGTCAGGAATTCGTTTGTGTCGCACACCGGCAGGAGAAATGTCTGTTAAAAGAAAAAGAAAAAGTTACTTATAACTGTGTATTTATTTGCTCTATACCTGCCCGTAGGATCCGATACGCAAAAATGGCAACAAAACAATTAAAACGATGCACAATAATCGGACAATGAACTTCATTCTGTACGTACCGATACAGACTGGTAAGGGGACTCCGGAACTACCGATCGCAGATTTGGACACCGTAACGTAACGGGTCATTTTGTTTACATCGAGAGTGCTGCCCGAGTAAAAGCTGTAACTTCTTGCATCAACTATGGTAAGTGTGTCTTCCATACATGTTCTGCACACTTGCTGGATATAACTGTTCTGCAGGCAAGAGCAGCAGCTGCTTTGAACTTCAGCAGTCTGGTTCACAAACCTCCAGCTTTCTGCCTTGCCCTCAGGACAGGGTGGGCATTAACTAGGAGATGCACATATGTATGTATGAACCAAAGTGCACACTGCGGAATGATAAACATGTCTCTATGTGCTCTAGGCAAGTTCAGTGAGGAAGGAATACGACACATTTGGCGAGCTCGAGGTGCCGGCAGATCGTTACTATGGTGCCCAAACTGCCAGATCAAAGATGAATTTCCCCATTGGTGGAGAATCAGAGAGAATGCCAGTAAGTTATCCAGGGCTAGGCATAGCAGTGGAAGGGTATTCTGGTTGTAGTCAGTTCATTCTTGATTTGTCCATTGGGTTGGCATTCATGCACAAGTGACATATGCATTATTAATAAGATGAATAGAAGGAGTGTCTGTAAGGAGTTAGTAACATCTGAGAGAGCAAGAAAAAACAAACAAATTAGGAGAGGAAAAGAATACTATTGGGGAAGATAGACAATAGCCCTGTGGCTCGGTGCTGAATGAAATCTAGATTCCACTAGGGAGTCTGTTCTACCTAAAATGGCGACACTCTGGTCAGCTCAAATTAATTTATTGGCAGGCGATAGGAATGGATTTTTAGTAAATAGAAAACATTTATGTGTCGTGTGCTGGTTTCCATGACATTTTATGACCGCTCCCTGTTTGTGGGTCCAGATTCCAGTCATCCATGCCTTTGGGTACCTTAAGAAGGCTTGTGCGGCCGTCAATTCGGAACACTATGGCTTGGAGAAAGGCTTGGCGGAAGCCATCATGCAGGCAGCCACGGAAGTGCACGATGGGAAGTTGGACGATCATTTTCCTCTGGTCGTGTGGCAAACTGGCTCCGGCACTCAGAGCAACATGAATGTGAATGAAGTCATCAGTAATAGGTGCAAAGTGCAGGGTAATCCCCTATTGTTCTTTTTGGCATGCTCAAGAAATAGAGTTCTTGCACTGTTGTACTTCAGGATATTCAGGTCCATCAGTGGCCTCATTTTAGAAACTATCGTGGGTCATAAGATAGTCAGTAATTATTACCTGTTCATTGTTAACCAAACTAATATAAGTGTGGAAGATTAAATAATAAACAATAAATAAATATTTTTGTGACTGAAAAGTTGGAACAAGTGATGCTAATTTATCTTAGGGGTATAGAAAATTTAAAAGAGTCTTCATTCTAAATGAATTGGCAACAATTAATTGATTACTTTGCCTGTCATGTTCCTGTGCTGCTGCCCTTTCAGATATAAAAAGATGTTGAAGATGATGTCTTGTATGCATGTATAAATGCAGATGGAATGGTAAAGGGTTGTCACACCACCAGACCAACTTGTGTGTGTGTTGACATGCTCTTGCCCTTTCAGGGGTAAAGAAAAGTTGTTATAAGAGTCTTATGGAAAAAATTGGTAAAAGTTTATCATACCACCATATTGAGTCATTGTGTGTGTGTGTGTATGTGTGTATGTTCGTTCCAGACTCCACTGTCTCCTCTTTACCTTATATATACTATGACCTAATATATATATTTTTTATGAACAGAGCCATAGAAATACTGGGAGGTGAGCTTGGCTCGAAGACTCCCGTACACCCCAATGACCACGTCAACAGAAGTCAAAGCTCCAACGACACCTTTCCAACTGCCATGCACGTTGCTGTTGCCATGGAAATTCGCAGCCGACTTTTGCCCGGGCTCAAGGAGCTGCATGCATCACTGGAGAGAAAGAGGGCAGAGTTTAACGACATCATTAAGATCGGTCGCACTCACACGCAGGTAATGGAACATGTATAAGCACTAAACATTTTCATTTACTCCATCGTAAATCTGTAGGATGCCACGCCCCTCACACTGGGACAGGAGTTCAGTGGTTACGTGACCCAGATAGAGCACGGGATAGCTCGTGTGGAAGGAACGTTGCCACGCCTCTACGAGCTAGCCATAGGAGGCACGGCGGTCGGAACCGGTCTGAACACCAGAGTGGGTTTTGCCGAGCGAGTGGCAAGCAAGCTGGCAGAACTGACGGACCTCCCGTTCAAGAGCGCCAAGAACAAATTCGAGGCTCTCGCTGCTAGAGATGCTTTGGTGGAAGTGCACGGTGCGCTCAATGTAGTTGCAGTCAGCATCATGAAGATAGCCAACGATATCCGGTTCCTGGGCTCGGGTCCGAGGTGTGGCTTCGGAGAGCTGCTCCTTCCCGAGAATGAACCCGGTAGCAGCATCATGCCGGGTAAGGTCAACCCCACCCAGTGTGAGGCTATCACTATGGTCGCTGCTCAGGTGATCGGGAACCAGACGGCCGTCAGCGTCGGAGGATGCAACGGACATTTTGAACTGAATGTCTTCAAGCCCATGATTGTACGCAACGTGCTCCAATCTACGAGACTCCTGGGAGACGCTTCTTCATCTTTCTCGAAAAATTGTGTGGATGGGATCAAAGTGAACAGAGATCGGGTCGAGAAGTTGCTGACGGAGTCTCTGATGCTCGTAACTGCCCTGAATCCTCACATCGGCTATGACAAAGCAGCCACCATTGCCAAAACTGCCCACAGGGAAGGTTCCACTCTGAAGCAAGCTGCACTGAAGCTGGACTACCTCACTGAGGAGCAGTTTGACAGCTGGGTCAAACCTGAACTCATGATTGGGCCCAAAGAATAACGCAGTGCTAGTTCAAATTTTTAAGTTTGTATTACTGTTATTTTCTCCATTAACTACTTTAATAGTGTAGGCAGCATGTGTAAAAAAAAAAAATAATAATAATAAATAAATAATAATAATAATAAAATAACAGGCAGCATGTGTAAAAAATTAATAATAATAATAAAATAACAATAGTAACTACAACTACCTCAATGTATAGGCTGATGCTAATTTTGCATCCTTCAACTAAAAGCAAGCTATCTCCATTTACATAATACATGTGGTTTCCTATCTGCTAATCCATTCATCCCAAAGTAATTTCTTGACACCAAAGAAAACAATCAATTTCCTGTCCACCAAATTGATTATTGGTCTGTAACACACTGAATGTATACGTCTTCCATTGAATTACACATCAAAAAGTACCATAAGTCAAGCTGATTGCAAAAGTTTCTTTTGACTTGATCAATTTCGGGAACAGATAAATTTGAACAGGATGAAGGCAAATAGTTATCATCATCAAAGATGGACCTGCTGCTATATCGAAACCCTGCCAAGGAATTGAACAAGATAATGATGATGATGATGATAATTACAGCCAGCATTAATAACATAAACTTGCCATGGCATTGAGGTAGTTGATTGATACATTCACCAAAGAAATTCTCCCAGTGGAATTTTGTGGAACTGCCACATCGGTATGGATTGTCAGGGAAAGAGGTAAACTCAGATGTAGGGGAGCACATCACTGAGCAGTAGATCTCAGCCTCAACAAAGGTGCAAACAAAGGCCCCATCTTTGGGAGGGGTCATCACAGGGCAGCCCAGAGGAGGGGTGGGTAGCTCAGTAACTGGTATCCCAGTTGGGTCATTGGTTCGGTCCTGGACGGGTCCAGGGCACCGGCAAATTCTCTCCTCTATTTACATGAATTAAACATTTAAAATTTGCTTTGAAAAGGATATGTATTTACGTATTTCCACGCAAAAGATATGAGATTCGTTTGACCTCAGGAACTCTCCACTGTCACAAGTTGGTATAAGAAAGTCAAATATTGGTTGAGATAGGTCCGTTGATGGGGGCTCCGCTGTTGGGAGGTCATCAGTAATGTTGCTCGTAACCATACTCCCAATGACATCATCATTGTCAAGAAAATCGATATCTGCTATTACTACATAGGCACAGAGTACTAACAATAATCCAGAATGTAGACATGTATATCTGTGCGCAGAGAACCTGTGCATGGCTAATTTGTGCGACGAAGAGGTTGCCTCCACGTAGCCAGGAACTCCTAACCTACCAATCGCTACGCGTTGCGATTGGTAAAGGGTATTGTTACGGTAGACTGAAGTGGGTGCGGTTTGGTGTTTGTGCAGAGGTGATGCGGCCACGCTTGCGCCGCCACGCCGCTTGCGAGAAGGAGCCTGATAAGGGGAGAATGTGGAATAATGTATTTAATAGTGCTGCTGGTAAGACGTTGATTGCTGAGATTAAAACTGTCTTGAAATGTAATAAGATTTTCATAATGTGAATGCTGTCAGAGCGAAACTAGCTCATTTGCAGTTCCATTCATATCTGTCGAACCAACAATTAGCGTGGAGACCTTACTTGGTAGTGCAAAACATTTTTTTGTTTAATAAGGATTTCATTTCTGATGGAGAAGAAACAATCACTTTTGATATCTTGCCACTTGAGCTTGGACTTACCAAACGGTTTTTATTGGAACAATTTCATTTCCTATGAAAAAAAAAAAAATTTATCTCACCACTTGGCTTTGGTATTCAATGTTCCAACCTTTCCCCAGAATGTGCACTAATTATTATGTTTATTGTCCTCATATCATGTACTCAGTTTATTTTGTAAGAAGCACTATAACTGTAAAATATGTGTATTAAGCTTGGCAGGTTGGGTCCTGGCCATCCCCCCTCCTCCTATTAACCTGCTCAGCTTGGGGGTCATATGGCGGGATTCTACCCCGCCCAGCCCAGACCCCTTCACAGTGAGTGAGTTGAATCTCACTCCCTGGACAATGTGCTATCCCCCTCCATTTTATGTGTTCCCTACGGTTTGGACTACCCCCTTCGGTCTATTGCCTGCCATCCTCCCTCTCTCTATCCTCTTGCCATGCCCTTGGGGAGGTGGGTGGGAGCTTAGCTGCTACTACTCCTTTCCTTGGTTAGCTAATACCTGTAGTGCTGCTGACTAATCCTCTGCCCATGCGCCAACCCAACCCCTTCACGTGTTCGTCATTAACCCGCTCCGCCTTAACTGTCATTTATTATGTATGCAGTTTATTTGTTAAGAAGCACCATAATAGTGATAATTTACCAATAGCTAGAACATTCAGTAAGTAGTTTAAAATTTTTATCATTTAATTTTTCAATTTTGACGTCAAACTATAATGTTGTCAATGCTATATAAAAAAAAGTGTCAAAAAACAAACAAACAGGTTCAAAGACAGTCTGTAAGTCCTGGAGGTGTTGCTCAGGGTCACAGCTGCAATGAGAATGTCATTATTGATGTAAGAGTAAGCCACTGAAACTCACAAAGGACTTGGTCCATGAAGTAGCGCTGGAAGGTCTGAGCTACATATTGACATTTTGAGAAATTCGAACAGTCATTGGGTGTATGGTTGGTTATATGCAACATTGCTGATAGGGATTTATTTCACCAAAATATTTGACTTCCTCATGCTAACTTGTGGTCCCCCCAGAGGTAAAACAAATCTAAACATGGACCGTTACTAATTTGTGCTGTGGTATTTTGCGGTGAAAGTGGAGGGTGTTTGTGCTGTGGTAGGGTAATTCTCCAGGGTTTTTTTTTCCCCACAGGCCGGCTGCAGGCTAGCTCGCGCCGCTGCGCGCGCGAAAGAGCCTATAATTAGCGCGTTTTTTCTTGGTTGTTTTCAGTGTAATTGCATCGACAACCTTGATCTCTTCTGCAATAGTTGATCGCTTAACATTCAATTATGGCTACCGCTTGTGAATTTCCGGTGAAAATTGAAGTACCTCCTGAGGGTACTGATGGTAAGCAGCATTTGCTCCTCTCTAGTTGGGGATTGCCTCAGGCAATTTTGAATGGGTATCTAAAGATTAAAGAAATGCTTCCTTGGCAGTATAAATGTTTCTCTACAAAGGGCGTTTTAAAGGGAAAGAATCTAATCCTTATTGCACCAACTAGTGCTGGTAAGATGCTGATTGCTGAGATCACTGCAATCAAGGTCTTGACATCTGAAGGGAAGAATAAAAAGGTTCTCATAGTAATGCCTTATGTGGCTGCTGTTAAAAGAGCAGAGGCTCATTTGCAGTCCCTATTCACATCTGTTGAACCAACAATTAGTGTGGAGGCCTTCACTGGAAACTGTACACAATATGACAGATTTCTTAAAGCAGATATTGCTATTTGCACCATAGAGAAAGCTTATGCTTTATGGGTGGAAACTTTTGTACAGAAGAAAAATTATGAGCTAGGGTTATTGATCGTAGATGAATTACATATGATTGGTGAAGGTCAAAGAGGGAGCATTCTAGAGCTATTGCTTACTAATATTCTCTACAGAGATTGTGAGAGTAAGCCCATCCAGATAATTGGAATGAGTGCAACACTCCCTAATGTAGAGTTTGTAGCTGAATGGCTTAAAGCTGATTATTACAATTCTCCAGATGCCAGGCCTATTACGCTTGTTGAAAAGATCAAAATAGGTAGCAATTTGTATGAAAGAAAAGATAAAATATTGAGCTCTAACTGTGAAGAGGATAGTGACTCCTTTTTGAAAACAACCTGTTATGATCGGATAGCAAATAATCACTCGGTGATTATATTCTGTCCTACTAAAGATCAATGTGAATCATTAGCCGAGACTCTGGCAGCATCAGAGCTACCAGCAGCAGCTCAAAGTTGCCTTGATAATAGTGCTCTTATTAAAGTGTACCAAAATTTAAAAGATGAAGAAAGTGAAATCTTGAATAAAGCAGTATGTAAAGGTGTGGGATATCACCATGCTGAACTATCTGCTAAAAGTCGAAAAGTCATTGAAGATGCTTTTCATAATGGACAATTGAAGGTTATAGTTTCAACAACTACATTGTCAATGGGAATTAATCTTCCAGCGCATCTTGTTATTGTGAGGAGCCCTAAAGATGGTATTTGCAACATATTATGCAATCGTGTGTACAAGCAAATGGTGGGACGAGCTGGAAGACAAGGATTTGTCAATGTCAAATGCGGAGAGAGCATTCTGATATGTGAAACAAATGAAGAGGCTGATGGTTGGAAACTTTTTGAATCTGAACTAGAACCAATTCATAGTCGTCTAAACTTTCGACGTACAAAGTATGTAAAAGAAGAGCCTTTACGAAAGGGATTGTTAGACATTGCTAATAACAGAGTAACAGAGAAGGAATTTTGTGCTTATTTTTCTTCTACTTTTTTTAGCAAAGACAGTGGGATGGATATAGACATGTTTCATCGAGCAAAACAGTATTTGTTGGATAATAATTTCATTTCCAATGGAGAAGAAAAAAGCACTTTTTGTATCTCTCCACTTGGTCTGGCTACCCAACATTCCAACCTTTTTCCAGAATGTGCACTAATTTTGTTTAAGAATTTAAATAAAATGGAAGAATTAGTCAAACCTCATATCATGCGTGCAGTTTATTCGGTAAGAAACACTATAATGGTAAAATGACTAAAGCTGCTTTCGATGCATACTTTTATAGATGATTTACCAACAGTTAATACATTTAATAAGTAGTTTAAAATTTCCATTATTAAATTTTTCTTCACACTGGCTGTAATTTTGTCAATGTTACAAGTTAGAGAAATTTTTGTACTCCTTAAGTGATGCTATTGTGCCAATTTAGCTAGCTTCAATTTGAATTTATTCTATTCTTAATTGGTAAAATGTGTTTATGTTTGTGTGTAGGTTTCAATCATGTATCTCTTAAAGTCCTATCAAAATACTATAAGAACAAAATGGAATGATGATATCTACACTCAACCAGAGGAAATAAAGGATATATTTCGTGCAATGAGTCTGAAAGTATGGACAACTCCATCCTTCATTGCACTTATTCTCTATCAAATATTCGTACAACAAACCTCACTGGAAGAAGTAGCTATTAAGTATGGTGCTTCACTAAAGGAGATAAAATGCTTGCAAAATGAAATTCAGATATATGCAGATATGTTGACGTCATTTATCAAGAATCTTCAGAAGTCTGAATATTTAGTAGAATATATAGAGAGGTTTAAAATCCATATAAAGGAAGTCATTGGTAATGGCAATGTCAGAAAGGAAAGAAAGAGAAGTGGGGCTGCAAACTCGATAGAGATGCCTGCACCTACTAAAATGAAAATGAATGATGAAGTACAGCAGGATAAGGAAAATACAACGAAAGGTAAATGGTAATCTAATTAAAAAAATAATTTTTTAATTCAATTTTTAAATTATGGTTTATAGTATGATAATCATCAATGAGTCGTTGTAGTGTCAATAATGGTACTTCCAAAATTGGATCAAAAGATGTCATTATTGAGAAATAGCTAGCTATAAGCATATGTAATAAATAATATGGAATAAGTAATGATGGATGGCATGCTGTTTTTCATTTCTTTATTTTAAGTATTGTCCTTGTGAATATACACATTTATTTTTTTTGTGACTATCAACAATAATTGTGTTTGCCATATAAATATTGCCAATTGAGAGTCTATTCATTAATTGACGATAGATTGTTTAAATGACCATGAACACTGGCAGGATGCACAGCCGAGTCTTCATCGGTGACTTTCAGAGTGGTTGAATGATTGTGCTTATATTCACGGTGAGTGCTCTATCTGGCCAATCTGCTTTCAGAAAAATGAAAACCTGATTTCTGATTTATTTCCTCTGAATTTCAGAAACCAGATTTTCCAAATCCCGAATTTTATGGGAGAAATCAGATTTTGATCTATTTGACCGCCGAAACCCGAAAACGGATTTGCGTTGTTTTAGCCTGTTTCAGCTTTCAGCTTTTAGCTTGGTATTCAGCTGAAAGATGATTTTTTGGAGTCCATTTTCAGCTTTCAGCTCAGTTGAAAGTTAACGGGCGAGTGGGTGAGTGCTCTATCTGGCCAATCCGTTTTCAGAAAAATGAAAACCTGATTTCTGATTTATTTCCTCTGAATTTCAGAAACCAGATTTTCCAAATCCCGAATTTTATGGGTGAAATCAGATTTTGATCTATTTGACTGCCAAAACCCGAAAACGGATTTGCGTTGTTTTAGCCAGTTTCAGCTTTCAGCTTTTTAGCTTGGTATTCAGCTGAAAGATGATTTTTTGGAGTCGATTTCAGCTTTGAGCTCAGTTGAAAGTTAATGGGCGAGTGCCCTACCAGCCAATTGGCTTTCAGAATAATGAAAACCTGATTTCTGATTTACTCGTCTCAAATTTCAGAAATCAACTTTTCCAAATCCCGATTTTTTAGTGGAAATTTGGAAATCCATTTTTATCAAAAGCTGAAAACTGATTTACAATCTGTAAGAAAATTGAGCATTCAGCTTCAGCTTTCAGTTAAGAAAAACGCTAATGGCCAAAAAGTGCTGCTAGCTGACCAGACATGAGAAACACGCAAAGCTAATTTCTGAGTAAATGCTCTTCGATTTTCAGAATCAGCTCAGCCAAAACCTAAAATTGGAATACAGCTAAAAGGTAGGATGAGGGCATACTTCTTTGCAGCTATCCTGCCAAATTCACTTCATTTATAGTTTTAGAAATTAGTTCACTGCAAAACAGAATAGCTTTTTCACGGCATTAAGCTTTTAGCTTGTTGTTTTGTGGAACGAGAATCAACTTTGATGGTGTCCCAGTCCATAGATTGGAACACTTTACCATACCTCTTAGATGAAGTCTGATGACAACAGTCTCTATCTATGTGGAGAGGGGAAAAAAAGTCTCGATAATTCAATGTCCCAAGTGGAGGTAGTTGATATAAAAATGTTGCCTGAAAACCATAAAAACATTTTATTCGTTGTTTTATGTGTTTCATAGGAAAACTCAACCTGAACTTCAGTAAAATGGATGTTCTACTATCTACAAGTCACAATGATGATGATAATAAAAAAAATACTAATGTTAATAATAATAATAATAATAATATAATAATAATAATAATAATAATAATAATAACAATAATAACAATAGCTCACAGTAGCTAATATTGTTTTTTTCTTATCTCGTTTTTCTTTACTATAGTAATAGCTTGTTATTATCGAAAAAGACGAATAGAAATCTGGATTTCTATTTGTCTTTTTCGCCTAAGTTGAGCTTCTACTGCCTACTGAAATCAATATGTGACTGCCTAGGATAAAGCAAAGCTTTCCAAACATAATAATGGCATGATAGATATACAGTATTCAGTACAAACACGTTTCCAATGGAAAGGTATTCATTTAGATTGATAATAATAATAATAATAATAACAATAATAATAATAATAATAATAATAATAATAATAATAATAATAATAATGATATTATGTTTGGACGTACGTATGTCATTTTGTACTTTGACCCTCGCGTTTTTGTGTTAGTTATGTGGTCGACCCCGTCCCAAATTGCACTAAACAGAATCCTCTGGTTTATCGATCAGTACCCGTATCACCCTAGAAATTGAATTGTTTACCGTTTTGAATTCTTTTGCGGGTGCAGTTCAAACTTGAAAACTTAAGGGACTATTCGAGTTAGGGTGGAAGTCAATGCGTTCTTTGTCATGGTTATAAGCCGTGTGCAACAGTATTTATTTGAAAATACACTGTCCACTAGACTACTGCGAAGGTAAGTCTGTGTAGGTGCATGTCCAGTTGTGTCAAAGCATTGTGTGTTACAACCACTACTTAGCTAAAGAATATCACAAAGAAAACGTTTAAATAACGTGTATTGTTTTGTTTTGTTTTTCCTTCCAAGCAGTTGAGTTGTTACTATGGCACTGAAATCCCTTTACCCTGTATGCTAAATTTAAAAACTGGACCTTATTTTCAGTAACTTCAGTGTTAGAAGTCAAAATCATTCATATAGCAATAGTATAATCTTTAGGCTCGCTCGCCATTTGTGCTCAAGCACATCACTAGTATATATCTGAAATCTCAATTGAACACGACTGATAGTCAGCTTCACTCGCTTCGCTCGCTCGCTGAATAAACTGACATCCCCGATTTTCGATTGTGTTACCCCTGTAAGTGTCTCGCTCGCTACGCTCGCTCGCCAATTACCTCTAACAAAGATCTCCTTAGGTGCTTCCCCCCTCCCACCCTCTGTTCGAAGCATAAAAGGTGCACCTATATTGGGGTCACCTTACCTTATTGATACCGCTTGTTTGGGCGCTATCACGTTCCTTGCTTGTTCTGGCTGCTTGTTGACTTCACCATTATGGCTATAGCCCCAGAGAGGGATACCTTACGGAAAGAGTGTCCGGCAATCAACCGTGCACTGGCAGATTTGACGGACCTGCAGCTATTAGGCGATAACCTCGTGTCTTACGAGTTTCTTGCTAAACAAACTGTGTCTGGAATCCTTCAACTCAACGAGTCAAAGTATACTAAAGCTTCTAAACTGATGGCGGTAGTAGATACAGCCATTACTATTTCAAAGGACCAAAAGACTATTACTGATCGATTTAACAAATTCCTCTTAATGTTGTACGAGGAATTGGATTTACAAGATTTAGCACATAAGTTAGCAGACAGAAACAGAGAGATTTCAGGTAAGTGCTGACGATTGTTTATCAGCAAGGATACTAATATCTTCCATTTCATAATTGTGTTTATGCCCTTGCAGCGGAACGCAGTATAGTTTACAAGTCTCCTTTGCCAACTAGTAACCTCGCTGTGGCAACTACAGGTAGTGCTATTAAGACATAGGCTATCAATATGTGATGTTGAATTCTATACCTACATTGAGTACATTATTCCAACATCTATTGTAGGTTCATCATCATCACAATCAGCAACTTCAAATTCAGCTCAGGCAGAGCCTCAGCTTCAATTGGTTGAAGATGGCGGAGATTTGACTCTAGCTGAGATTTACAGAGCAGTTGGCATAAAAGAAAGTGCACTACGGGAACGAGTCACTGAGAATGGCTTACGTCATGTGGCTCGCCTTATTAAACAGCAAGATTGGGGGACCTATGCTACTGCTCTCAACATATCAGATAACAGTTTGAGTGACATTGAAGTGAATGTGCAAAGGACACAGGAACAGAGATACCAGGGATTATTGAAATGGAAACGGAAAGTAGCTTTTCATGCTATATACCTTAAGCTAGTTACTGTGTTCTTTGAAAATGAGAATGCTGAGTTAGCTGAGGAGGTTTGTAAACTAGTGCGAGATGGAAAACACAAATGAATACGGGAACTTTTAAAAACTATTTTTAAATCGATATTTTAACTTTCACGTTGTACTTTGTGTGGTAAACTAACACTTATTTGCTGCGTAATAAACTTGACATCATTTCCTGTTTTGTATCAATTATTCTTTTTTCTATATATACCATTTGTGTTTAGTGCTTCATAATAATCTAGGATTGTAAAATGCATGGCATGTAGCTAGTTTAGTTTCCACATGAGGATGAACAGCCATGTGCAGTTTGTTTGTTTTGTTTTAATACACCAGCCAGTTAGCTATACCTGTTCTCTATATCCCAAAGCAGGATTTTTATATTGGCATTAGCTAGCTGACAGAAATGTTGATTTATTAATTTTTTTAATTCATTTTACTGAATCTATTTTCCTCTCCAGTAAATGTGTTAATTATTCATTATAATGATGACGTTCAAATCTCTTTACTGAAAGCAACATGATAATGATTGTCACACCTATTTCAGTAAGCCTTTATAATATCACATCAGACAGAATAGTAATTATCTAGTATTACTCTTTTTGTGGTCAGCAGCTGCTAATGCTAGTTTCTATAACAACATGACAAACACATGTTGAGTCTGTCACTGATATTCTTGTGCTTTCATCTGTGTAGCTAGCTATATAATAATAGAGACAAGTAAAAGCCAAGATTTATTTCAGGGGGCAAGGGGGGCTTTTTGCCCCTCCCCCTTGGATTTGTTTTGATACCCCCTTGGAGTTTGAATATTTAATGGTAAAGTTATAAAATTAAAATCAATTCACTGAATATTGTCAAACAATTGCTCAGGAGAATCTGCTGATATTCTCATCAAGTGAGAAAACCGAACTCAGAAAGCCTCTTCCGCAACCGTCAAGGCACATCTCATATGTGAAAAGTTTCTCTCCACAGATGCCGTAGTACTAACAGGTATTATGAGGCAGACAGTGGCAAGCATCTTGAGATTTGGGTACAGAGTTCTAATCATCCCAGAAGTAGTTTATACTTTCAATTGATAGCTGATTGTAATTTTTGTTTTGTTTTGGGCAAGATATTGTCTTTAGTTCTCTCACTCTATAGTTTCACCTAATACAATTGCTTATTATGCACAAACTGAACCAGTTAATGTAGTAGCAGGCTTAGTTACTTAGCAGGGTGTGATATCAGTGTATCAAGAAGAGATTCAGTGTTATCACATTAATTGGAATTTACAAGCAACTGCTTTAAGTGATGTGTGTCTCATTCCATTAAAGCCTTGCACTAGCTTAGAGAATATTGGAACTAAATGCCTAGTGTCATTTTTAAGAAATGAGGGAAATTATGTAGAAGAAATAACAATTTTCAAAGGTTTTCCAATAAAATGAGACTCGTTAATTTTGCAGTATGTATTGCAGTAAGTAAATGAAGCACCTAAGGTATGAACCTTCAGTGCTAGTATACAACACTAGCTAGCTACTAAATCATTTCTCGGACTAATCAGGTATCAATATAGCTGTGCAGTGAAATCAGAGGTGAATGCTGTCTTCACAAAAGGAAGTAAACATGCTTGGGACACTAACCGTTGCTTTTCACGCAAAACTTTAATTCAAGCACTCAGTTAACTTCTCAGAATAAAGCAAAACATACTGCATACTGCGTGATGATAGGCGGCAGTATCCACAATGCACACTGGTTTCACTTTGTCAGATACCTAACTGTATAAATGTGACCGTCTACAGGAAAATCGGGCACAACGCGGCCCCGACAAAAAATTTTTTTTTGCACTTACAGACTCCTCGGCAAGCAGATATTAAGTAATAGTTAGAGCATACGCGCTTAGGTACTGGTGGATTTAGTGCACTGAAGCCCAAGGGCCGTAGGCCCGAGGGCTTTGTGCACTAAATCCACCAGTACCTGAGCGCATGCTCTAACTATTTTAGAACCCGTTTACCCAAAGCCGGCCCAGTTTCCACTAGCAACTTGGTTTATCAGCATTTTCGCACAAATACGGCGGCGGTGTCAAGCGAATTTGCGAATTTCCGGCCCAAAATTAAAATTCAATTAAAATTCAATTGAAGCACACCGGTGTCACAGTAAATACTGTCGCCCGGAAATTCTGTCGCGGCGACGAAATTTCCTTAGGAAATAGTGTCGCTTCGAAAAGTCAGCGACATTTTTTCCTAGGAAATTTTGCCGCCGCTAGGAAATTCTGTCGCTCTTATAATCTGTAGCAAGGTAGCTATGAATACTGGGCATATGAAAACCTAGCAGGTAACTAATGGTTTCATGGAATATAGCTTATCTGCCAATGTCTAAGAGCTCTTGACAAAGTTGGCTATAGCTATTCTAGCAAATCTCTCATTATTTTTAGCTACTATTTAGGATCTGACCAGGCCTTATCTATGCCTAACACACTCCCCACCAGCATTTCATACAGGATTTTCTGGGAGATGGGGGAAAAACCCAAATATTAAAACTACACTGAATAGCTTGTGTGATTCCTAAGAAAAATTTTTAACGTTAACAGAATTTTATCAGAGGAACAACAAAAAACTTTATCAAGACAGTCTCAGTTGAAAATGAGCAATTGGTGAGGGAATAATTTTTTCTGGGGGAGGAAAGTTTCTCTGGAGGGGGAAAATTACAAGGCATCCCCCCCACTCTATATGAAACCCTGCCCATATATGCTGAGATTCATGTCCTGCAATAATATAATAATATAAAAAGACAACTCGAGACCATTAGGCATTGCAATAAATGAATGGTTCAAGCTCCCTCTCTTTGAGGAGTTGTCTAGCCAAGAAATCTAGTGAATAATTATTTCTACAGTAGCCACAATGCAGTAGGCAAGTGCTTTGGCCCTCTTGGGCTGTGTTGCCATACTCGTTAATTTTTATGGTCTCGTTAATTTATTCAATTATTTTGCTAGTTACTTTATATATCACCCAATTATTGTACCAACTTTGATTTAATTATAAATCCTCTATTTAATGCATTTTTTACAATGCATTTATACAAAAAAGTATGATAACATCAATACAGAATCATTAAAAAAAAAGTTTACTGACACACTTGACAACACCACGTAGTGTCCAATTCCTTTAATTGTTTATCAGTTATGGAATCATGGCAGCATGCTACATGAAACCATTTGAAGCAACTGCTGCATTCAATCATTGAAACATCCTTAAGTTCAGGCATTCTGCAATAGCAGTGTACTGCAATGTCATCAGTTGAACTCTGGATGTTGTTTTTAATCAATGTTGCTATGTTCTCTGGAAATGGGAGTAATCTTCTCCCAGAAAAGCATTTATATAAATGCTCCCTCATCTTTGCTTGATCAAAATTAGACTGACTAACCTTTGTCTTTGAAATATAACGGTCCATCCTCCACCATAACTTCAAATTATTTGCTCTTCCTACAAGGAATCTCTCTTGTTCTTACTTATAGTGGTGGGAAATTCTTATATACTCATAAAGGAGATCATATTCTTGCTGATCCATGCTGGACAAAATACTAGGAACTAAATGTCACCCCTTTCTACAAGCGACAAAATTTACCGGGAGCGACAATTTTTACTAGTAAATTTTGCCGCCGCTGCGACAGAATTTCCGGGCGACAGTATTTACTGTGACACCGGCAAATTTACTTTAGCATTGTAGCTGCCAGCTGTTATCTCCAGATCTAACTCTACCCTGGGCTGCTCAGCTATGTGATAAACAGTTAAGCAGCTAGCTATGGTAAATTCCTGGAGCGGTCAGCAGGAGAGTTGTCCGAACTAGGGGGATATGAGAGGGTAGTAGACCCTCACATATCATATCCAGGCCTCACACAGCTTTATCTGGCCTATTCTATTAAACTAAAACTCAAAAATAGCAATATCCCAAGGGTGGTTAGTATGCACAGTTTATATACCTAAAGGCAAAAAATAGTGCACACTTACCAAGTTAGTACACCTAGTAACAATATAGCAACGGGTTCTAAGTTCTCCAAGTTTTATCACCTTAGCTTTAGCCATTCCCGCTATATATCGCCTAACCGTTCCCTTCGTTAGGCTTATTTAATACAATTTTAAGAACTAAATCGATCTTTTTGCGACGTCTACGCATGCCACGTTGTGCCCGATTTTCCCGTAGACGGGTCACAAATAGTGATCTCCATATATGTATGTAGCTACCACCCCTTCAAGTCACAGCCACACCCTTTTGCTGTTCCCCTCCCCCCCCTTGAAAAAATCCTGAAATAAACTCTAAAAGCAGTCAAAGCGTATGGGTGGGCGTGAATTAACTATTGGCATGCATGAGTGGGTGTGCATGAATTAATTAGTGGCATGCATAAATGGGTGGGCGGGAATTAACTCATGGCATGCGTAGTAGAACTCTACTAGAATGTTCAAAGTATTTCTTGACAGCTACATTTTAGCTAAATTACTTGTCAACTGTATGGTGAGTGTTGTCTCAAACATGTTTAGCTTCTCTTATTAAGACTGCAGACATAATTTTCTAGCACAAACTATATTGATACTTGATTACGTACTTTTCTTTTCATCCGAGAAATGGTTTTGTAGTGGCTACTATTTTCATAGTAGCGCTGAGAATTCACACCATTGATGCTTTAATTTTACTTACTACAAATGCACTAATGGGATTGGGTGCATGTTCCTAAAAAGCTAAAATTAGATGCAAAACAATGTTATCACTAATAGCAAAATTTTCTTGTTCTAACAGCCAATATTGTTAATTAAAACTTAACTAATAATTAACAATAATTGGCTTAGAATGAGATTATTTGCTATTTTTAGTCGTTTATTGTTTGGATTTTTGTTTTTTAATTCATTTTCTTTTTTTTTGCAATAATTATTTTTAGTCACTAACACTTTTAGTGTCAAACTGTGAATTTAAAAAAATATTTAAAACATGATGGAGTTTGATGTGAAACTATGGCTTGTTACTTCTTCTCCTTTTCTTGACAGTGGTGAGTGGAGAAGATAACTGTGACGTTGCCAGGCCGACATTGGAGCACTTTCTTTTCCCCAGAATAGACGTACTAGCCCGACAGTGAGTCTTGCTGATATTTGTTGCTGTTGATGAACCACTTCTATCCACTGTCCTAGGACATTTTGAGAGTGGGATAAATTCTGTCTGTGCCAGTTTTGAAGTACTTGTTCTGCGCCCCAAAATAGACTTGGAAGTCTTTGAATCAGCTGGGGTTGGTACGGTATGAACACTGCTGATATTTGAACCGGTCTTTTGTTTGGTCTTTGCCTGTGCCATTAAACTTATTGCTGTGGGACCGGTAGGTGGCATTGTAGGTATTGAGCTAGTCTCAGGTATTAAACCGGTCTCTGGTACTGAACTGGTCTCTGATAGTGATTGGGGAACTGTGTGAGTACCAGTTGTAGAGACTATGTTATTGTTAGCCGAGGTCAGATGTGATGAAGAATAGGGTGCAGCATTGAGGTAAGAATTACTGGCTACACCTACATTATGAACAAATAAATAGAGCACAAAGTAAATACCAAAGCTAATAATACTGTACAATTAACTTACTATCAGAAGTGGAAGGTAATGAGTGAATGGATAGCACTGATTCTATCAACTTCCTGGAAAAGTTTTCTTTCACCTCTTTTAAACGTCCTTCCAAATCTCTCAGAGATTGCCGGGGTCTTGCTCGTAAATTTATTAATTCTGCAACAGCCAACTGTAAGAATATATAGGCAGTGCGTGCTTATGGGTAGAACGTATTAAATGCTAACAGTATTTTACCTTGATGCTGTCATAGTCTGTGTCAAATTCTGTCCACCATGGTGGGTTTTGTGGAAGAGGAATCTGAGGTTTAAAAATAGCAACTTAGATTAATTACAACACTTTTCAACAACAATTGTGTGTCCTTACTTTAAGGAAATTAGCAGCAAGCAAAATACTTGCACACATCAGCGTGTCAGATGTGAATCTAACACACAAGTTAGTTCGAAAACAATCGTTCATGTAGGACCTGTTGTATAAATGGAACAAAAATATTAAAATTACAATTCTATCTATTAATCATATCTTACCAAGTCAACACGGCCATTTGCTTGTTCTCGTTTAGGTCAAATTTTGCCAAATAATCCATAAACATCTAAAGACACAGATATGATGCTTTATGAAATATAAATAATGAATAAACTTAAAAGAACCTTACCTCATGAGGTAGGTTGACGTAAACGCAAAACCCCAAGTCCTACAATTAAATATCATGAAATGGAGTTCATTTTGCTATGGTTGAAAACTCACAGTGAGAAGATATTGTTCATGATCATGGAGGACTTTTTCAAGTTCATCATATTCTCCATCAGTTGGTCTCCTTTTTACTTGCATGTACCTATTTGAGAGACACGAAAGTCCTCTAGTTCAATATACTTAATACCATACTGATGTACTTACTTGGAGGTGCTGTTTTGCCTTTGCTTCAGATAGTGCCATACATGGACAACTTCCTCAGTCAGGAGGTCAAAATCTGACACTTTAGCTCCAAGAAAGATGCAAGCCATTACAATATTCTAGAAATAGGCAGTAAGCATTGTAAAAAAATATATAGATAATAAATAAAACAAAACTAACCATTAAGCTGAACTTCACGAAAGACCTAACATAGAAAAATCGTTGGAAAATCACTTGGGCAGTGGAAACACTAGCTTGGGGTAGTTTCAATATGCGGCCAGCCAGTTGAATCTGGTCGCATCCAGCCGTGCGGAGGTCCACTTCCAGTTCTTTGGGACATCCGTCCTCCCTTGAGGGAGTATCAAAAAGTTTATCTTCAGGAATGATGAAGTTGTCCAAATTCATCTTCAAATTCACCACGAATCAACCACGAATCAACCACGAATCAACTACGAATCAACTACGAATCACCAACTCTTCAGAAAACTGTTGTGTGACTATAGAACGCCGACGCTAGTCTTTTTATAGCATAACATTGACATGCGCATTTTGGACGCTACTCAACGGCCATGGCATTAATCATAGATCTCTCCACAGCAAAGACTGGAAAACAGCGTTGGAGTGGCGCATAAATTTTAGCAAAGCCTATTCTATTTCCAATCGACTTAACAAATTCACTAATCTAAGTTGAAAATTATTTTCAACTTGCAGCGCTGTCAATTTTACTTTAATAGAAGTATCAAACTCACTAATAGTTTTTCAGCTGTAGCTACTTGCATGAAATTCCTGCAAGATCAATTCAATTTTCACAGGTATTATCCAAAAGTTCATCATTTATATACAGTAGGACCATGTGATATGGATAACGAAATTTAACCAGGAGTGGGTGTGAAGGAGGTTGAGAGGCCATCTTAAATCTCCCTGTCTCCAACCTTGCCCCTTCTCAACCAGGGGTGGGTGTGAGGGAGGTTGAGAGGCCATCTTACACTCAGCTTCACAACTCCTCTCTTCTAACCCTGATTCCCACCATCACTGGACCCTCCTCCTGTAACTCTTAGAATGCTCTAAATGGCACTTATATAGTCTAGATGGCATATTAGCAGAGACGCGGTTTTGAATCCCTGATGTGACTCTTTGGAAGGAGTCCTGCTTTTCTTGCCAGCCCCGCTTATTGATGGGAGGCTATTCTATCCACAGCTGTTGCATGTTCACTGCTTGCACTGCCTTACGCAACTTTGTTTCAACCAAAAAGTTTATAGCTACTCTCTTCTTAAAACAATTGTGAAGTCTTTGTCAAGCTGCGCTTCTTTGCCACTGCTTTCGAAGTTTATTCAGGTAATTCTGTTATTGTTAACTCTTCATGCCTAATCTGGGATCAGAGACTTTAGATTCTCTGATGCTAACTGAGAATGGAAAGGGTTACACTGTGCACTACAGTTAGATGTAATTTCTGTCCTATTTTTCTGTAAAAAGAGTCTGCTCGCTCGCCATGCATTTGCGCTATTCGAGCGCACCACTAGTTATACATAATAGTAAAGCAATCAAAAGGGCCTTAGAAGCACGGGCGACAAGATGGTAATATTGAAATGAAGCTACCGTTTGAAATCGCGCTAAAAAATATTCTTGAAAAATGTGTATTTAAAGTTACAAAATCGGTTGGCTATGTACTTAAGGGTTAAGTAATATAAACCAACAAACATCCCCGATTTTCAATTGTGTTACCCCTGTAAGTGTCTCGCTCGCTACGTTCGCTCCCAACTACTGCAGATTCATTTTAAAGTAAATTTTTTGTTCACCACTTAGTTAATCCGTAATTTTTCATAACACAATAATATGCAAATTTATTAATAAAAGTATATAAATCTTTTCTCACTGCTATCTCTCAATTTAAAAAAATGTAGTTTGTATTGTTTCTGTCAAACTCTGCAAGGCTTAACTATACTTAATTAATCCCATTCTCAAAGAGTTAATGTGTTTGATAGCAAGACAGCATGGATACATACAGAATAATATAATGGTGACAAGTCCATATGAAAACTAAAATGTAATTGTGAATTTCCAACTCGTGGGTTTAGCAGGAGCATGTTCACAAGTCTAAAGTTCCTTCTGCTATAGTTCTTGAAGATTGGTTCCCTCAGCCAGATATTCTTATAATGCTGAGACTCTGGATAGCTACATATTATTGTAAAAGTGTTATAAACTGTTAATTTAATGGTTAGAGCCGTACCACATTTTATTTGCTGGCTCCGGCTCTGTACACTGCCTTACCTCGCCGATCCCATCCATCATCGCCTTTTACCTTCTCTTCCGTACTTTCGCCTTCCTTTTTGAAACCTACGCCGCCTTCCATCGTCAATTGCACCCGCTTTTTATAAGTAACCAGCACGCTGTACTGATAGACCGAACCATACAAAGCTCATGAATTATTCATGAATACACACACCGCCGGTCATCATCGTCGTTACTGACATGCAAGCATATTATTATATATATAGTTATCATTCTCTACAGTTGAAGAAGGTTGCACCAGTTTCCCTCTCCTGCTCTCTTTTTTTTTTGCTCAACTATTTCATTTCTTTATCTCCCACCTTTCTTTTTTCAGCTCTTTCTTCTCGAGTCATGGAGTCCTTTCTCCTCCATTGTCTACCTCTCCTGCTTCTGAATCTTCTATCATGATTGTTGACTTAGGCTTTGTGAAACTTTGCCTTTGTGAAACTTTGCCTTCTTTTTCTACTTTCACCTTTCTTTTTGAAACATTTTTTGAAATCTTTACTCGATTTGATTCCACCTTCTGTTTACAATATTAATCGTTTCCTTTACCTTCTCTTTCATATTTTCTCTTTCTTTTTGCTACACCGCCTTTCCTCGTCGATTCCACCAGCTAATTAACAATTTTTTTCCCTTCGCTTTCGTATTTTAGCCTTCCTTTTTTATTCCACCTATTATAGTCTATTCCACCTGCTTTTAGTTACAATTACAGTAATAACCTTCAGCATGAGTTTACGAGTATGTATTCGTACTCTTCTTTTACTTTAGAAATGTTTAGGTCTACTAATCAATATAGCTAATGGGGAATATTGTATATATAATGAACCAATTATGACACTGAACTCAACAGACCACATCTTCAACATAAAGTAATGACTTTTGAGTCTGAAGGTAGTAAGTAATGTTGATATTTTTACAATTTTCTCATATTATATAACAAAGAGTCCTGCATTTTTAAAGTGGTGAAAGTAGTGAAGTTATAATTATATACACTTACTGTAGGTGACGAATCTTTTAGAGTATCCAGCTCATATACAAGTGACAAGATATCTACTGATCTGAGACCAAGTAATAATACAAGTGGAAATGATATCAAATGTTTGATTGAATTATTGCATGATAAATATTTGTTTCAGGTCCTCCACAAATAAAAAACTTAATCGTGTTGACTTGGACTAACAAAGATGGCCAGACTGAAACTCTGAGACTGAGAGATGACATGATTTCACGATGGCGAGATGTCGGACATTTGGTGGACATAAGTGCACCTCGATTGGATGGTATTTCGGCTCATCGTCTAGGAGATGTAAGGCAGTGTTGCCAAGATGTTCTACAAGAATGGATCAGTCGTGCATCATCTGATTACCCAGCAACATGGGAGGGTCTGTTGAAAATACTAAGGAGCCTTGAACTTAATTCAAGCGCAGATTCTTTAGAAAGAGCGTTACAGTGCATTTGATTTCATTAGCACCAATTACACGTAACATGAACATTTTGCTGTTTTATTGCTATACCTGCTATTAGTTATTATTATCTGTCAATAATTCATAGAATGCAATGATCTAAAAATTGAATATATATTATATATATAATACTTATAGCACGAGTCAGAGTACAATATGGGAAAATATTTTACGAGCACGCAAAATATTTTCACGAGCCAAAGGCGAGTGAAAATGTGGCGTGAGAGTAAAATATCATTCCCATATTGTACGACGAGTGTGATAAGTGATTTATTGCTTCTTTGAAATTTTTCTCAACCGGTTACAATACAATTTTCATTGATTTTACTCGCTACGCGCGCGCTACAAGTAGCGTACAATATAAACCGTACAATATGGGAGAATACAGAACGCTCGCGTGATGCGGAAATATTCAAGTAAAAATATCAAAGCTGCAATAAATATATATATACAGAGGTGCACCGATAATTTATCGGTTTATCGGCCTACTTTTTCGATATCGGTATCGGTCGTCAACACTACCCGCCGTACCAATATAATTAATCGATAGAAAAAAATTCGTACTCGCCATGTGTACACTGAACGGATGAGTTTTGCTTGCTCCTAGATGGCGTAAAGACAAAGAAACTTAACTATGATGTCTAAAAAGAGGCCGCCAATTTGGCACTACTTTGTTCCTGGCACTGAAGACTCTAGACTAGTACCATTATACTTCTAATTATATAAAAATTAAATTTTCAAAATTCAATGAATATATCTATCAGTTATCGCTAGATAAAATATTGGTTATCGGTATATCGGTAAAATCTTCTATCGGTGCACCTATATATATATATATATATATACATACATACATATATATATAGTACTTATTACATGAGTCAGAGTGTAATATGGCGAAATATTTCATGAGCAGGCTAATTTATTTTCAGGAGCCAGAGGCGAGTGAAAATAAAGCTTGAGAGTGAAATATCTAGCCATAACAGTCTGATGAGTGTAATGAGTTGTTTATTCTAACCTAGATATCTTCACTACTGTAGTTTGTACTAGGACCTTAACTCACACATAGAGTTGGCTGTAGGGGTTCCCCAAACCCCCAGCCCTTATTTTAACAGCTGCTCTAACAGAAAGCAGAAAAGTGTTGAACTTGACCAGTTGCTATAACTACAAGGGTGATGAGCTTGCACAACACAGCCTGAAATAATAGACTTCACACTTACCTAAAAATATCATTATGAAGATATCTAGGGTGGAATATAGTACTTAATACATGAGTCAGAGTGTGATATGGTGAAATATTTCATGAGCAGGCCTCTGGTTCTTGAAAATAAATTAGCCGGCTCATGAAATATTTCACCATATCACACTCTGACTCATGCAATATGTACTACATATATTAGTCCAGTCAATTTATGGAAAAAGAACCCCTAACCCCCCAAAAATTGCTACAAAAGGTTTTTTGATGGTTTTTAGTCCTATTCAATATCACGTGCAACATACTAAAAATCTAATAAAATCTGAGTACTGGAAAGGTGTTATTAAGGGTGTATGTGTTCATAAGCTCATTAATATTCATGAGATATACACATATGGCCATAACTTTGGTTTCTTGCATTTATGACAAGATATATTGATAACATTAGATTCTTCAGCATATAAGCTCTCCAATGATATATAAAACTACAGGTTTTAGGAGTCATAAGTAGAAATTAATAATTTCATAACTATAACCATTTCAAAATTCCTCTCTCTCTCCCTATAGTTACGTCTCCCATGTAGCCCACACATGTTCAAATGTGACCACTGGAAGGCTATGTCTACCAATGCACTAAAATAATGGAAGTTTAATGCCCTTAGCTGTCAAATACCATTCAAGAATAATCAAACAGCAAGAATAATCAAGCAACAACAAAAACAAAAATCCAATCAATAATTTTTCTTCAGTTAATCATCGTCATCTTCGCTGTCATGTTGGTTATATGGATTACTGCATAGTTCTACTTGGCATTGTCCACAGACTGTATGACCTGGTAGGCCATATCGCCTACAGCTACAACGAAGTGTTGTGCAACCTGTTGTACAGTTGCAGTGTATCATTTTTAATAGGTTATCCGGGGCAACATTTGTTTCTGACATTATTGGCACTAATACATTTATTTGCCGCATCCATGTTACCTCCCTGTTCAGTCCAGACCATGATCTGGTAGTACACTCTCTGACAGTGAAATTTGGTTGAGGATGCAGTAGGGGGCAGACGTTCTGGTGTCACAAATGATTTTGCTGAAGATAGTTTCTTTACAAACATTTTGTAGCGTAAAGATGGTAATGGTTCTGTGCACTTTGCCCCAAACAAAACAGCCATTGCTTTGCCAAGATCTTCAATGGTAGCTCTTGTCTTATTTGGAGTAATAAACTCATTTGAACAGGACTGTAGTAATTGATCACCTTTTACAAGCTTCTGGAAGGTTGCCTTCTTGCCAACACCGAAAATTCTGGAGGTCGTATCGCAGCCAGTAATGGCATGAACAAAAAGCAGTTGTAAACACAAATGATCGCCTAGGATTAATTTTAGGCGATTGATGTCGTATACTTTCGTAGTTTTAGCCTTATCTGAACGAAAATACAGATCCTTGCATTCTGTATGGGCATGGTAGAGGAGTAAAATAAACAGGTCGGTGTCTTCCCCAATCAAAGTGGTGGAGTGCAGACGAGAGGTTTCAACAGCAGCTTTAACAACGTCTACATCGGCATCCCCAGAAGCTTGGATGACGTTACAACCACATTTCCTGAGTCTATCACTAATCAGAAAAATCAGTTCTTGCTTATTGATATTGTGGGACAAAAATCACCTTTCTTGCCTGAAAACTCTGTTTCTTCAGTATAACAACTGGGTGTGTGGGGGTTCACGAGAATGCTTGGGGTTTTAATCTCAAGTCTAGTGCCCCTGATGAGTAGAGCTGCCACCAAGTTGTTCCGTAGGTAAGGGTAGAAGTATTAAGTAGCTACCCTTTACGCGATCCAGCACCCGTGGTCGGAGGTTAAGTGTTAATTTAATTCCGTAAACAGATGCACAGACACAAATGATAAATGAAGAACAGAACTAACTGAAATACTACACTGATACGACACATTATATTCACCCATATTGCACACGGCACTATGCACACGACACACAAACACGTGGCACACGCTCCGCACAAACAAGTAATTAACAACTACATACGCATGATATACACTAGCACAACTCAATACAAGAAAGTTCTAGTACTGTCACTTTTCCACTCTGCTGTCTATATTCCCGCCGCTGCTGTCGATGTTCGGCCCCACAGGGTGGATGTTGTGTCCTCGTCTTTGATGAGTAGAGTCTTTTGGATGGACCTCCACAATATCCATCAAAAACCACAGTTGCCATTCCATAATGTCGACAAGTAAAATCAACATATAATTGTGCTATTGCACCATATGTATCTCCCAACTTCCATGGTAAGCGATATAGAAACGAACCCCCATCAAGGACATACCGTTCAGTTTCAGGAGTAATGTCAATGATGGCATCACCTGACACTTTGCTACAATAATCAATGATGGCATGAGATAACTGTGGCTTATCAGCCTTAAGGAGAACATCTTTGGCCTCAAAAAGAGCAGGAGGGAATGGACTAAGCTCATAGCTTATTAGATCTTCCAACGAAAGGTCTCCTGTTTTGGACACAACAAGAAACCGTTGGAACAACAAAGCTGGATCAATCGTTTGTTCAGGAGCCACCCTGACAGCAGCAGCATCTCCAAGAGTCTTGGCTGTGTCTTTCCGTTTGAATGAGACAGTGAAAGCAGGTTGTCCAATCATTTTGTCCATAATTTTTCTTCCAACAAACTCATAATCATGCACATTCACATCAGACTTAGCCACTACACCATTAACAATATTTCTCAAGGAAGGCTCTTCAGAGAATGGTGTGCACACAATTAGTTTTGAACTAATCTTTGACAAGTCAGATGAATCCCTCTGGATCCTTGCTTCAGTGGATTCTTTGTGCTGCTCACTCATATACATGATACATATCAAGTAATACATACAAAATCACTGATTTGACTGACTATACTACTTTCGTCTAGCAAGCATCTAGATTTCTATGGCTTCCTGTTGTATTAGCTATGAGCTGAGCAAACCAGCAGAAGTTGGAAATCTTAGTCAAGCAGTATAGATATGACAGAGGAAAAAAATTAGATAGGAGTTACTTTAAGGTTGTTTGCTCCAAGTAGTGTCTCACCTGCTGTGTATACTCTATGGTAAGTAGGAGAACACGCAGTCTTACTTATTCATATCTGATAAGGCTCCAGAAATATCACCTAATGTACTCCAGAGGCCCTTTTCAATGTTAAGAGAGGTCTGGTGTAAGAATTTGGCCAGCTTGTCTGTTACCACTTGCTGTATTCTATAATGAGCAAAGAAATCTAATACATTTCCTCATAATTTGAAACAATTTTAATTTTTTGAGCCAAAACAATAAATCATAGTGAGATTACCTTTGCCGTATTAATCTATCTGATTTTGGTGAATTACATACTAAACATTTAGTAACAGAAAAAATTTATATAATTAGAAAAACCTGTTTTTTTTTCTTAAAAATGACGGCCTTAGGTAAATTTAGCCACTAAGCAAAAATATTTTGCATGACCCTCTTTCAATATTAATAAGTACACCTTTAGTGAGCCTTGTGGTAAATTTGGTGCTTTTATCCGCCCAGTAACAGTAATTTTAATAATTACCACTAAGCCACCTGACTATCAATCTATATCAGTTTGTTTTTTTTTACCCAGAAGTTAATAATTTAGACATGATCATGTAAAATTCAACCAATAGCCTGTGGTTATCAGAATAAAATCTTCCCAACTGACAACAATTTGGAACTAGTCATAAGAGGGTGTTTGGTTCGAGAGAGGTGATAATGGATTTTCTATTGTAGGGAGCAAGTGGAAAGTTCACTAAAATGGAGGTAATCAGTTTATTAGAAAGTTAACTATCAGAGGTTTTGCTGTGATGAGCAAGATTTAAATGTATGAAGCACAATACCTACCTGGGTTTGTGTAGTGCCACAATATCAAGCACATGTTAGGGCACAAATCATTATACCACCAGCTACACAATCAAATGTCTAGTTAGACCATAACTTCTACCCATTTTATTAATATATAAATCATCCTCTTGTCAATATTGACTAGAGATCCAATAATTTCATTGTACAATGTTTTGAGTAGTTTCTAAACTAGAAGACAGCATGTTATTAACTAACTAGTGCTAACTCAGAGCACCGAATACTACAATACCAGCTAACTGGAGAGCAAGTATTGAAATAGGACTCCAAACGTTCCAAACCTAAATTCTTCTGACTACGACGAATTATTTGCTAGCAGATTCCCGTGAAATGTTCCTTTATGATTGTATCCCAGTTCTATGGCTTGTGGTACCTCAACTCTTGCTCCATCTATAGTGTGGTCCGGACTAGGAATAAGTGGGCGGCTGTATTCAAGTGGGTGGCTGTATCCAAGTGGGCGGTTGTATCCAAGTGGGCGGCTGTATCCAAGTGGGAGACTGCTTCTATGCTCAATATTTACCGGGCTTCTAGTCTCATGAATAGTGCTTTCCAATTGATGATCACCACTCTCTGTGCTCATGCCACAAGATTCCAGTTTTCTACTTACTCCTGGCTCAGAATTGAGACCGCCATCTGCTTTATGGAATGTGTTATCCCAGCCATATTTTAATTTTTAAAAAATCCAGACGATGTTTGCGAACGAAGGGGAGCTGATAGAGTGATTGACTGGCTTTGGACCAGGATCCGTCTTCCACCACGAACGGGTCAACATAGGGACTTCAGGCAATTGAGGGATCGGTTGCAGTGATCCAAATACATGGCCTTTAGTGTTGGTAGAGGCTGCTAGTTGTACAGTGGAGTTGGAGGTCCACATGGGGGAGGGGCTGCTGTCCAGCGGGAAACCAGGAAGGGAGGCCATTGATGAGGAAGAGGAGAGAGGAGAGGGAGGTCCAGTGGGTGTGGTACTTTCAGAGCAAAGCGAGTGAGCAGCAGCAAGCAATGTGGAAACACGCATCAGGTAAAGGGTGGCACCAGTAAAAGCAACCTGAAATAAATAAATTTAAGCAGTATTGGGTTTATAAACACAACAGAGGAAGAAGTAAAAACCAATAATTTATGCCAGACAAGTGGTTTGAATCTGGCATGACTTGACAGGTCTGTTCAAGTAAGTGGGCTGGAAATGAACTTCGATAATGGAAGCACCTAGGGAGTTAAAAAAAAGCTAGAGCGAAAAACTCACGGAACTTGCCGGTAACTTGCTGGGAATTGCTATTTAAAAAAAACACGATACAAAGGGCTACAGAATAGAAAAAACATTTTCCACTCTGCCCGCACATAAACTTAGTTTCGATACAACTCAATCTAGCATGTGACGGGTACACAATTCTCAAGTATTTTCTGTTCTCTTTCAAACTAATGGGAATCTATGAGCACAGCAACCTGCAAAATGAGGTCTTGTGTTTCTATGCATTTTTTCAAGTTTATAGAAGATCAAAGTGCACGTGTACCATGACAACATATGTTACATGAACATGTAAGTCAGTGTCTGTGCCTAGTAGCAAGCATAGGATGTGGGTGGTATTCTAATTGGTGCGAAATAGCTCCAACAATATTTCATTCTTTAACAACATTCTTGATTAAATTGACTTAACCAGCTCTCGCAGCCATTATACATTCCAGAAGACACGCATACTAAGTGGTAAATAAGATGTCTGGCTGAATGATGATGATCTAATTTGACAAACCATATTGATAATATCACCTTGTCTATCTTCTTCCTCTCTTGACAATAACTAATGACTTAACATATTCTTCCATAAATTATTAGTAGTATATAATGTGGTCAAAAAAAAATTCAACAGATTTTTGCTAAATAAATCTCATGCAAGCCACTCTGGACCAGGAATGCAAAACAAAGGTTAGTTGTCACTTTTAACTCTCTAATTTAGTATCATGAAGAAACTCTAATAATAAATGTTCTGTAATTTTTCGGTATAATATGCCCATCTAAAATAGCATAAGCTGAGCTTGATACTCTAGAATCAAGCAGTGGAAGGTTACAGTATCATCTTTACAGTAAGACAAAAGCAATAGCTACAGGTACTTGTCGGTAAAAAATATAAAACCAGGGGCAAATTTAGGGGGGGCTCGACTGGTGTCGTACGAGCCCCCCTTTTCAGAATGAGCCCTCATTTTTAGCTACAGTATTTCTTACCTGTAACATACAACATAACCTTTGCTACCATGCACACATTATATTTTAACTATTTCTCAGACGTAGTAGTGATCAGGTATTGTAGACATATATTATATTTAGAGAGAATCACTGCACCAAAAAACACAAAAAGTTAAAACACCAAACGTTTTGGTAATCATTCAAAAATAAATAAATAGTTACTATGACAGGTGAAAGCCTAAGGGTGGTACATGTTAAAGCACTTGGTGGTGCAATAATTGTTGGTAAAGGGTCAACAGATAGCTTGTGTTTCTTGAATAGATCATTGTAGTATACTAATTTTATTGTACCTGTGCTGTGCATTATTTAACTAAAGGCTCTCTAGCATTACTTCAATGTTACTGCTGTCACCCCTGGGCATGTAGAAATCCATCTCTGAAAACTATTAATTTAGATATTAATATTAGCATATACTCTGTATACAGCATTTCATCCTACTGATGTTCCTACTAATGATTTTCCCCTAGCAATCAAGCTGCTCATGGTAAATATCTTATTACATTCCTGTTACTCAAGGTAATTTCACTCCCACAACTTTACAATAAAACCTGAAAACTTAGCACCAAATGTTGAACCATACGACATTCAGTGAAGCCAATAATCATTTTCTCAGAATACTCTCTATCACAATACCAAAGCTGAATGCTGGCCAATCCAATACAATATGATAGGACTCTGTGTGCACTACTGGGCCTTTCCCTGTTTGTGACAGCTGAGAAGTGACATATTTCCTTTTCCTGTGCCAAATCAGTCATTTACAGCAACTGACACTTCCTGAATACTACAGAGCCTCAGTTCAGTTACTATTTCTTTTCCCCTTCTGCATTATTGGACATTCCAAGACCATTTCTAACTCACAAATCCACTTACAGGTTATGAAGCCGTAAAACAACAAGCTGTCAAAACAAGTAAGAACAACAAGATAAGAAAAAAACAAATATTAGCTACTGTAAGCTATTGTTATTATTGTTATTATTATTATTATTATTATTATTATCATCATCATTGTGACTTGTAGATAGTAGAACATCCATTTTACTAAATTTTCAGGTTCAGTTTTCCTATGAAACACATAAAACAACAAATAAAATGTTTTTATGGTTTTCAGGCAAAATTTTTATATCAACTACCTCCACTTGGGACATAGAATTATCGAGACTTTTTTTCCCCTCTCCACATAGATAGAGACTGTTGTCATTAGACTTCATCTAAGAGGTATGGTAAAGTGTTCCAATCCATGGATTGGGACACCATCAAAGTTGATTCTCGTTCCACAAAACAACAAGCTAAAAGCTTAATGCCGTGAAAAAGCTATTCTGTTTTGCAGTGAACTAATTTCTAAAACTATAAATGAAGTGAATTTGGCAGGATAGCTGTAAAGAAGTATGCCCTCATCCTACCTTTTAGCTGTATTCCAATTTTAGGTTTTGGCTGAGCTGATTCTGAAAATCGAAGAGCATTTACTCAGAAATTAGCTTTGCGTGTTTCTCAAGTCTGGTCAGCTAGCAGCAGTTTTTGGTCATTAGCTTTTTTCTTAACTGAAAGCTGAAGCTGAATGCTCAATTTTCTTACAGATTGTAAATCAGTTTTCAGCTTTTGATAAAACTGGATTTCCAAATTTCCACTATAATATCGGGATTTGGAAAAGCTGATTTCTGAAATTTGAGACGAGTAAATCAGAAATCAGATTTTCATTTTTCTGAAAGCCAATTGGCTGGTAGGGCACTCGGTGAGTGAACACCCTACCAGCCAATTGGCTTTCAATAAAATGAAAACCTGATTTCTGATTTACTCGTCTCAAATTTCAGAAATCAGCTTTTCCAAATCCCGATAGTTTAGTGGAAATTGGGAAATCCAGTTTTATCAAAAGCTAAAAACTGATATACAATCTGTAAGAAAATTGAGCATTCAGCTTTCAGCTTTCAGCTAAGAAAAAAGCTAACGGCCGAAAACTGCTGCTAGCTGACCAGACTTGAGAAACACGCAAAGCTAATTTCTGAGTAAATGCTCTTCGATTTTCAGAATCAGCTCAGCCAAAACCTAAATTTGGAATACAGCTAAAAGGTAGGATGGAGGGCTTACTTCTTTGCAGCTCTCCTGCCAAATTGACTTCATTTGTAGTTTTAGAAATTAGTTCACTGCAAAACAGAATAGCTTTTTCATGGCATTCAGCTTTTAGCTTTTCGTTTTGTGGAACGAGAATCAACTTTGATGGTGTCCCAATCCAAGTCCCTGGGTAGCTGTTCGGTAAAGGGTCCTATCCCAACACAAGTTGGTTAGATAGATTCATTCTGCAGGATTGTGAATAAAATAATGTTCATTTTTAGACACAGTTAAGTAAGAATCACATATGAAATAAATATCATAGATAAATAAATACATATATACATATATACAAAAATTAATTCAATAAAATATATTATTATATACTATTACAGCTATCTTCCAGCTTTTTGGGGCCCAGCTCTTTAACGCAGCTTACAGTTTAGCTAGCGCTTGGTGTAGAAAAACATGACTGTGGTGTGACCAGTTTTGTAGCTAAATGTTTGATACACTCTCATGCTGGAGGATCCACATAGCTATATCTAATCACATATAGCTAGATAACAAAATATAACATTGGTGCTGTCAAAATTTTATGGGCAGGGAGTGTATCTAACACCTAGCCAAGTGATTGTCTGCTAAAAACAAATAATTTTTTTTTACCACACAGATTATCCATGACCAATAAGTTTACCTGAACTAACAAATCTAAACTAACAAATCTAAATGTAAACAAGTAATACGT
>WLWD01002285.1_pt1 | contig 130549 bp, 104 predicted proteins | sample 6712731 | NCBI WGS metagenome assembly WLWD01 (sample SAMN12718690, study PRJNA576275) | sponge metagenome | isolation source: marine sponge | host: Mycale hentscheli | place: New Zealand: South Island, Marlborough, Capsize Point | collected 2014-11-01 | reverse complement strand
CTGGCCGAAGAAATATAGGCAGTCTCCGCCCCTTCCATATTTCCTGCCGGGCCACCTTTGTCCTGTGTCGTCCGGCAGCACTGCGCCCACGCCCGGGACCGTTGTTCAGGTCGCCGGGCGTCTGCTGCATTACTCAACAAATTGACGAGGTACTGCATTGGTCCACTTCAAAAAGTCTGCGATCGAACAATTGCTCGAAGAACGCAAAGAAACCCTCGAACCGGTCACCTACCAGCAAATCAAGCGTACCATTGACCGCGGCGCCACCAAGATAGACCCCTATACCCTGTCAAATCTATGCCGCGACCTGGGTTGTCTGCCCACCGATATCGTCGCCGTGGATTAATCCCCATCCGCTGACCGGCGCTAACGAGAGGACCTGGATATGGCACTAGAAGCCTGGATGCGCATTGGTCAGCCCCTGGAACCGGTCATGGACGATTACCCGCGCATTTTCGAAGCCTGGGAAGAAGGCGGCGTGCGCGGACTGGTTTTTGGCCGCCTCACTTTCGCCGATGCCGGGGGCAAATTCACCATACCCGCCTTGTCCAGCGATCTGGCCCCTTACCAAAACCGCGGTATTGCGGCCCAACCACAGGCCGTCGCGGCCGACCCGGGCCGCGTCAAACAGCTGCACGCCATGCTCGCCAATGCCAAGGAGCGAGGCTGGCAGGTCATGATCTTCAGCCCCGGCAGCCCCACCAGGCCCACCGCCCTGCCCGCCGCGCGGGACCCCTACGGCGCGGTGGGCCTGGCCGCCGCCTGGGAAGAGATTTTCACCGCTTTCCCCGAAGCCGATGGCGGCATCCAGGACGGCTGGACCGAATCGGCCTACGAGCTCCAGTACCACCACGGCAACGCCGTTTTCCGCGATATCCCCGAGACCACCAAGGCCCAGGCCGAACAGCGCGGTTTCGATGCCGCCCGGCTCGAAAAGGGTATGCGGCACTTATTGCACCGCTTCCAAAATTTGACATCGGCCCAGGTGGGCTACTACGGGGCCCACGGCGTCTTAGCCGCTATGAATCTCTTCGATATCAATGAAGACGCTCTCTACTGGCTGCGCTGGCGCCGCCGTGACGGCATCGATACCGGCCGCGCTTTTCGCGATCAATTAAACCAGTTGCCCCGCCCCCTGCTATTGGGCAACGGTCCGCGCTCGGCCGCCTTTTCCGGTATGACCGCCCTTGATTTTCTCGCCTGGGACGAAATCTGCGATATTCTGCTGGTCAAGCACTATTTCTGGCACCGCGGCTTCGACGGGCTCTACGGCACGGTGGCCCGCTGGGTCAAACAAGTGCACGACTGGAACCCCGAACTGACCGAGTCCGACTGCTTCGCCGTGGTCAAGGCCTGGCTCGGAATCGACCTGCCCGAAGTCAACAAGCTGGCCGATATGGATCTGGGGTTCCCCCAGGCCTTTTTCGACCAGATCGTCCCCCAAGAGACCCGCCGCGCCCTGGCCGCCGTCGCCGATCCGCGCAAGATAGTCCCCTGGGTCGATACCGGGCGCATGCCCCACGGCGGCGATCCCATGACCGCCGGCGATCTGCACCAAATCCTCACCCGCTCGCAGGAAGCGGGCCTGCAACGCTTTCTATTCCACAACCACGGCCACCTCACCGCCGCCGAGTGGTGCGTATTATCGCGCCTGTGCGGCAGCGAATGGAACGAGGATCCAAAGGGCTACTGGCCCCCGGCCACGCCCAAACCCTCGGCCTATTAAATTCAATCATAGAAAGTACTGATATTCTGTTGGCCCACATCAGTGTTCTTTCCCGCGATACCCCCACGACAGGACTATTCCCCATGACCACCCTCTCTCTGCCAGTGCGCTGGTACAGCGGCCCCGGTCATTACAAGGGCCAATCACACCAGGACAGCCACCGCTACGACAATCTGGAGCTGGAACTGGAGCGAACCGCCTTTTTCATCGTCGACAGCGATTGCGGTTCGGGCAACCCCTATGTCGAAGAGGGCATCGCCCCGGCACTGACCGCCGCCCGCCGGATTGGCCTACGCGTTTTGTACGTGCACAACGATTTCTCGCTGGTCGACGAACCGGGCAGCATCAAGCGCGAAATTCACGGCACTCGCTGGGGCAACGCTGAAGCCGCCCACTGCCCGCCGCCAGCACGAGAGCCGACCAAACCCAATTATTCGCCCTCCATCCAGCCCCTGCCGCACGAGCCCGACTTCCCCAAGCGTGAATGGTCGGGCTTCCACGAAACCCATATCGACTACCACCTCCGCTGCTACGAAATAAAAAACCTCATTGCCGTCGGTTTTTCGCAGCGCGCCTGCCTATACCAGACCCTCAACGGGGCGGTCGAGCACAATTACCGGGTGGTCATGCTGCGCGACTGCACCCACTCGGCCGAATACCCCGATACCGTCGACGAATCGCTGCAGGAAGGCGGCTGGCTGCGCACCGTCATGTTGCGCAATTTCGAGCACGTGGTGGGCTATACATCGACCTCGGCGGAATTCGTCATAACCTGTGAGAATGTAGGGGATAAGGCCTAAAAACGAGTTCCAGGTCTAAAAAACGGCGGCTAACCCAACCGCGCCGCAATCAAAGCCCGGCTATCCTCAACCAACCGCCGCTGTTCAGGCCAGACAAATTCGGGCAAATCGTCGATGGGGAACCACCACATGCCCTGGTGGTACTCAGTATCGGTAGGCCGCCCCTCCACCTGCTCCGTCTGGTAGAGAAAATAGTGGATCTCCAGCCACAAAGTTTTGTCGAAGCTGAGCCGCTCACTCACCCCCAAGCTCTCCACTAGCCGCAGCTGGCTCAAACCTACTTCCTCTTCAATCTCGCGCCGCGCCGCCGCTTCGACCGACTCGCCCGGATCGACGCCGCCTTTGGGGAGGATATATTGACGCCAATCGTGCTCCCGCCCCAGAGCCACCAACACCCCATCCCCCGGCCGTCGCACCACCACACCGCCACTGGTCAAACGCGATCTGACCCCCTCTGGCCGCACGTACCAACTGGCATCTATTCGAGGCCTCATATATCTTCTCCCCTCTTTAATTTCGGTGAATTTGCCCTCGCCCCGACCTTTCCCTATTGTCCTCTGGCTGCCATAGCTCTCTTGCCGCGATTTTTCAGAAAGCCAAACCGTGAAATACCTTGCCGTTTTTTTGCCCGCCTACCTGTTGCTGACCGCCTGCGCCACCCCTCCCCCCTCTCTGCCCGCTTATCTCGAAGCCTCGGTCGACGCCGAAGGCTATACTGTTACCTCTTCAGGACTGCGCTATCTCGACCTAGCCGAGGGGACCGGCCTCACGCCCCAAGAAGGCCAGAACGTCCTAGTGCACTACACCGGTTGGCTGACTACCGGCCGCCAATTCGACAGTTCCCACGACCGCGGCCAACCCTTCTCCTTCAATCTAGGCAAAGGCCAGGTGATTCGCGGCTGGGAGGAAGGAGTGGCGACCATGAAACTGGGCGGCAAGCGCAAATTGATCATCCCCTCCCAATTGGGCTACGGTACCCGAGGCGCAGGCGATATTCCCCCCGACGCCGTACTAATCTTCGAAATTGAATTGCTGGCCGTTCGCTAGGCTCTATTTGGCCAATAGCAGCACACAGACCATACACATTCACAAAGCCCCCCAGGCACCGGTCTCAAGTCCCAAACCCGGCGGCACAGGCCGGCATCCGGCCCGCTTTCTACGACCCAGTTTTCCTTGTTTTCGGAAAAAAGCGGCCTATATTCTTAGGCCCGCTTGAAATAGCGTTGTCTCCCCAAAGCTTGGACTTTCCCGGGCCGTCAACGCAGGTAGCTACCTACTCGCCCAACTCTTTCACAAGGAAACGGTATATGGCGGACGATAAACAGGCCATAGAGCAAGTTCTGTTGCGCTATCACCAGGCCATTGCCGAAAACGATATGGAAGCGGCTCACAGTTGTCTGGGTGAGGGCCACTTCAGTATGGAAGTGGGCCACGGCCATACCGCCGATCCCAGCCTGTGGCGGGCCGGTGGCTTCCGCACCCGAGAAGACCTGCTCCGACTCTATTTATCGTACGACGCCCCCGCCGACAGCACGTACGAAAATCAACTCGACTTTGTCCACACCCACGTCAACAGCAATGCCGCCGTGGTCGTCGTGCGGGAAACAGGCTCCTCGACCGTGGGCGACCACACCTATTCCTGGGAAGGGGTCACCAACCTTTGGTGCCTGGCCAAAATCGGCGAACGCTGGCTCATTGTCGGGTCAATTCACCATCTGGGCGAGAATAAAGAAGCCTGATCCAGGGGCCGCTTTCAGTCGGTGGCCAACCGCGCCGTAGCCACCGAGTCTAATCGCGGAAAATGGCGGCTTAGATAGGCGTTGCCCTCCTTGAGCAGACGCTCCTGCTCGGGCGTATCGCCGTAGTCGGGATAGATCCGCTCCACCACCTCCATACCCGGTTCAACCACCCGCGCAAAAGGGGCAAAACCCAACCGGTCGAACTCGGGATTATCGCGCAAATTGACAAAAATTTGCGTGGTGCGGCTATCCGGCCCCTCGCCGGCGGCAAAAGCTAGAGTCCCACGCAGGTTGGCCTGCTCCGCCTCATCGTCGGAGATAGTGGCTGCATACCAGCGGCCGGCCACCTCCGGAATGCCGTGCAACCCCAATTGCACCAGCCGACCCGGGACGACGCGAAAAAAGCGCTGGGCGTCAAAAAAACCGTATTTGACCAGATTGTAGAAACGGTCGGCCCCACGGGGCGCCCAAGCTCGTTGCACTTCCACGGTAAAGGCGCCGGCACTGGTTTCCAACTCCACCCGAAAAACCGGGGGGGCCCGATCCGTCAACCGCGGCGGATCCATCAGGGCCGCCAAGTCCCTACCCAATAGCGCCGCATCGGCACCGGCTTGCAGCAATAACTCGACTACCCCCTCCTGCTCACCCGCCTGAGCTTCCCCTAGCGGGGACCGCCCCAGGCGCGACTGGACATTTACCTGGGCCCCGGCCGCCAATAATTGCCGCACCAAATCGACCGAGCCCACGCGAGCCGCCGCCATCAAGGGCGTATAGCCGGTGCCGTCCCCTTGCTCAACGCCGGCCCCGGCCGCCAGTAGCTGCCGCGCCGAGGCGGTATCGCCCTTGGCGACGGCCTCCACCAACGGCGTCGATACCCCACCGGCCTTATTGGGATCGGCCCCGGCCGCCAGCAATACCGCCGTCAATCCCGGCCGGCGGCGTATTCCAACGCTGTATAACCGCCTACCCGGGCATCGGGCGCCATGCCGCCCACCAGGAATAGCTGCACTGCGGCCTCGTCGTTTTTCTGGATGGCTTCGGCAAAAGACCGCTCGCTGTAGCGGTATCCAGCTTCGACCAATTCGCGGCGTGCCTGCTTGGGGCTTTTCTCGCAGCCCAGTGTGGCGGCCAAAACGACCAGCAGCACCAACCAGCCACCGCAGCAGAAATATCGACGCATGGACTTGCTCCGCGAAAAAGGGGCTTAAATCAATTTGATCTACTGATATCCAGATATTTAGCGGTATTTCCCCAGGGAGAACGCAATAACATCCGACCAATTTGAAGTCAATCTGGTATTAAACCCCCAGGGCGCGCAAATGCTGGCGGCTGACGGCAATAGATTCAGCCGGCTCAATCTGGGTCTGGTCCTGTTCGTAGACGATCCACTCAGCCCCCACTTCCAAAGCGGCATCCAAGGAAGCGGCCAGATCGACCCGGCCGCGCCCCAATTCGGTGAAAACCCCGGGTTCGCCGTCTTTGAAGTGGAAATAACCGGCTCTGTCGGCATAGCGCCGCACAAAAGCGGCCGGATCCTCGCCGCCAACATCGACCCAGTAGACATCTATATTGAATTTGACCAGGTCTGGATCAGTGGCTTCGGCCAGCCGGTGGATCCCTTTCTGTCCGCCTAGATCTTCAAATTCCCAGGCGTGGTTGTGGTAGCAGAAATCGACTCCGGCCTGGCGACAGCGTTGGCCAACGCGATTAAAGAGGGCGGCAGCCCGGTCGTAATCGGCCAGACTGTCTCGCGCCCCCACCCCCGAACACATCAGGTGGCGGGCGCCCACCGCCTCTAGGTAGGCTAGGTGGCTGTCGAGTTTACTCTCGTCGGTAAAATCGTCGTAGCCCGAGTGCAGGCCGCAGACGACCAATCCATTGGCCGCCAGCAGATCCTTCACTTCGCTTTCGGATTTAATGGCGAATAGGTTGCCCGCTTCTACACCGGCGTACCCCGCCGCGGCCGCTTCGCGCAATACCCCAGGTAAATCCTCTTGGACGCGATTTCGATAAATAATGAATTGCAGACCTACCGGCGGGCTCTGATCGACCATGGCGCATTTCCTTTATAGAAGGGGAGCGGGGCTATAAACGGGGCAAATATAACCGGGGCAAGGGGGCCTGTCCAACAACGGGCGCCCTTGCCCGGCCCCGTGCAACCGCCGAAATTACCCCACAATACCTGCAGCAGATATCTCCACCCCAGCGGACCCGTCCCTAGGAGACCACCCATGAGACAGACATTTTCAATCCTGGTGATTTGCTCTTTGCTGGCCTGCAGCACCGCCGAAGAGGCGCGGATTCCCCAGGATCTGGTAGCGGTGGAAATTCTGGGATTTTACCCCGGCGATCAAGGCGGCATCTCGGTTGTTTTAAAAGGCCGGGAGGATATTGCCGTTCTCATCTTCATCGGCGATTTCGAGGCCCAATCCCTCATGATGGCCCTGGGCAAACAGATCACCCCCCGGCCGCTGACTTACGATCTGGTGCAAACCCTGGTCAACCGCCTGGGAACCGTCAAACGCCTGGTCATTCACTCACTGCAGGACAATATATTCCACGCCCACCTGGTCGTCGAAGACGCCCGCCGACAGATCCACAAAGTCGACTGTCGCCCCAGCGACGGCATGAATATCGCCACCCGTATGGATGTGCCCATCTTCCTGACCCCCCAGGTGCTGGAGGAGGCGGGCATTAAACTGGACGGCAACCAACAAACGCTGGAAGAGATTTAGGCCAGCCCCATTTCCAAAGGTAGACCATGACTCGCCGCTCAGAGTGGAAGAGTATCGTCGGTTTTTTTCTTTTCTCTCATCGAGACTTTATGGCAATCGCCGGAACTTTTGCCCTATTGATAGCGGCCCCAGGCTGGGCCGACGACCTAGTCTGGCGTTTTATCGGCGGCCCTCCTCACGGTCATATCAACACAGTGGTCCCGGCTCCCAGCCACCCCGATATCCTCTACGCCGGAGGCCCCTACGGCGAAATTTTCCGCAGCGCCGACGGCGGTGCCACCTGGATCCGGCGTTCAATTGGCGACTTGACCGAGGGCATCACCGGGTTGGCCGTTGACCCGACCGATCCCGACCGCCTTCTGGTGGCTTTGGGCAATCAGGCGGAAGGTGTTTTTTTGTGGCTTAGCGCCGACGGCGGTGCCACCTGGATCCCGGCCGAAAAAGGCAATCAATTCGACGCCGGGACGGTTTTTTTCGCGGCCAACGACCCCGACGTTATTTACACCGACCAACACATCAGCCGTGACGGCGGCACCACCTGGGGACAGTACGAGTTCCCCAACCGCCGCACACGCTTGTTGAAATTCCATCCCACCGACCCCAATACGCTGTATTGGAGCCGCGGTGCCGACCTGTGGAAGAGCATAGACGGTGGCCTAAGCTGGGACACGATCTTGACGCCCAATATCTCTGCAATGATCTTCGACCAGGCCAATCCCTGGGTGATCTATGCCGCCAGCCGCGGCTTTGGGATCCACCGCAGCGCCGACGGCGGCGCCACCTGGACCACTACCACCCAAGAGCTGACCTATACCAATTCTAGGGGCAATACCCTTATTCACGAGTTCACTTCCATCGCCCAGGATCCCAACGAGCTCCGGCGACTGTACGCTGGTGCCTCGACCCCGAGGAACCCCGGGGGCCTTTTTGTCAGCACCGACCGGGGCGCAACCTGGCGCTCAAGTGGCCAGGCGCTAGGTGAATTGGCCGGCCACGATCGTATTGAGCGGCTCCTCGTCCGCCCCGACAAAGCCATCCTCATCCAACTCAGCAGTTTTGATCGAGTCTCCAACGGGCCCTTGTTGCGCAGCGCCGACCAGGGGCGGTCCTGGCACTTTTGGGGCCAGGGCATGGATCAGGGTGAAATCACCGGCTATAACGTGGAAGCCGACGGGCGCCTGGTCATCTTTGGCCGCAATGCCCAGGGCACGTACCGCAGCCTTGACCGGGGCCTCACCTGGCAGCGCCCTAGTCTTGAGGAACCGGACGATGTCGTAATCCTCATGTCCCGCGCCAACGGCGGCGAACGCCCCAGCCTGGCGCACCGCGAATTTCCCCAGGTGCAAGTGGCCATCACCGACCGCCGACCGATTGAGTACACCCGCGACGGCGGCCGGACCTGGGATATTTTAGGCCGCCATTTCCCCGCCGCCGACGTCAACGAGCTCTTTTTCGATCCGGACGATCCCAACCAACTCTACGCCGCCACCCAAGCCGGGCTGTACGGCCTGCATTTTGGCGACGAACTGGTTCCCGTACCGCCGCCTCAGGATTCTTTCGAAACCCGACCGCCGCAGGGAAACTGGACATATATCGAACCCACGCAATCGCTCTTTGCCCTGGCCCTCGACGCGCTGGACCGGGTCTGGTTTGCCGGCAACCGCATAGGCGTGGTGGAAGAGGGCGAGCCCCGCTATATCGACAGCGAAAACAACCCTCACCAGGACGTGGAATTGGCCGTCGATGCCGAGGGCCGCCTGCTTTTCAGCCGCGACTTGAGCCGTTTCGACGGCCAGAATTGGGAGGAAATGGACCCCGATATCGTCCATTTCTTTGCCAGCCAGGGCAACGGGGCCTTTATCAGCAGCCTGCTGCCCCGAGCCAACGGCGAGGTATGGTTCGGCACCGAAGATTACTACACCGGGGACGGCGGGCTCTTCCGCTGGGTAGACGGCCAAGCCCAGCGCCAGACAGAGGCCCCCCTGATCAACGGCACTAATATCAACGTTATTGTCGAAGACCGGGCCGGACGACTGTGGATAGGAACGGGCGCCCCCCGGAAAGGGGACGGCGGGGCAGACGATTACCAGGGCGGCCTATCGGTCTTCGACGGCCAGACCTGGAAGAGCTATACCCAACACGACGGTATTGGCCATCCCTTCGTCCGCGATATAGCCCTGGGGACAGAGGGCAAGTTGTGGTTGGCCACCGGCAAGGGCATCACCTGCTTCGATCCCGACCTGGGCGTCGGGCGGAACTATTCAAGCGACAACAGCGCCCTGGTCGACGACCGCACCACCGCCGTGGCGGTCGATTCGAGCGGGGCTGTCTGGGCCGCTACCGAGAGCGGCCTGAGTCGCTTTGACGGCAGCTACTGGACCAACTATAGGGAATCGGACGGCCTGGCCAATGAACAGGTGAACGATATTCTAGTAGACGGCCAACAGCGCCTCTGGTGCGCCACCCCGGCCGGGCTGAGCATGCTCGAGTACTATGCCCCTACCGCCATAATTGAAGCTGTTGACGGAATCTCGCAGGACAGCAGATTGGGCGTCAATTATCCCAATCCGTTCAACGGTCGGACAGAGATCCCCTTTACCCTGGCCCATCCCAGTTCTGTAAAGCTGAGCCTCTTCAATACCGCCGGACAGCAAGTGGCAATATTGGCCAATGCAAAATATCCGGCCGGCCACTACCGGACCCACTGGGACGGCCGCAATGCCCGCGGCCAACCCCTGGCCAGCGGCGTATATCTGTACCGCTTGCAAATGGGCAACCAGGTACAGACCCGGCACCTGCTGCTTTTGCGCTGAACCATGAATCGGCGCCGTGCATGGCGGACTAGCGCGGAATACGGAAAATCCCATTACCGAGAAAGTCATCCATGAGCACAGCGCCGCTTGCCCGACAAGCCAGATACCAATACTGGCCACCCCTGGTTTACCCCCTGGCCATAATCGCCTGCCTGGGACTATTCTATTTTCTCCGCAGTGCCGGGCTGCCTTTGCTGTTCTGTTCTTATATTCCCCTTATCCTGGGCGCGGCGACCATCGTTTTTTTCGAATATTATACTCCCCACCACAAAAACTGGATGCCCGGCCGCAAAGAGGTATGGAACGACGCCCTTTTCATGGTTTGCGTGCAGATGGTTTTGCCGAAAATCCTCGCCTTTCTCACAGCCCTGGTCCTGGCCAAAACGCTGGGCCAGGCAGGCTTGCAGTTGCCCGGCTTGTGGCCGCACCACTGGCCCGTGGCAGCCCAGGCTCTAACCATGGTCCTGGTGGCCGATTTGCTGCGCTACTGGCTGCACCGTTTTTCGCACCAATACACCGGCCTTTGGCGCCTACACGCCGTCCACCACGCTCCGCAAAAATTATACTGGTTTAATGTCGGCCGCTTTCACCCCCTTGAAAAAGCACTGCAATTCCAACTCGACGCTCTGCCCTTCATCCTGCTCGGCGTCGGCGCCGAAACGCTGGCCCTCTATTTCGTATTTTACGCCGTCAACGGCTTCTTCCAGCACTGCAATATCGAATTGCGTCTGGGGCCGCTCAACTATATCATCAGTGGCCCCCAACTGCACCGCTGGCACCATTCGCGCATCGCCGCCGAATCCAATGCCAATTACGGCAATAATCTCATTGTCTGGGACCTGCTCTTCGGCACCTATTTTTACCCGCGCGACCGTCAGGTCAAAGAGCTGGGCCTGGTAAATAAAGACTACCCGCAGGACTTTGCCACACAGCTCAAAGCCCCCTTTTCGGGCCGCCTCGACACCCAGGCATTGCCGCTGCAATCAATCGGGGATATTGCCCTGGGGCTATTGCTCAAATGTAAGATGCACTGGATAGGGGCCACTCGATACCGCCCCCTGGTGAAAGCAGCGCAAGACCCCGACCGGGCGCAGGCCCAAGTGCTGCGCTCGATCATGACCGCCAACCAGCATAGCCAATACGGCCTTGAGCACGGTTTCGCCCAGATCGCCGACCACGACTCGTACAAGCGCCGGGTACCCGTCTGCCAATACGAAGACCTGCGTCCGTATATCGATCGCCAGGATGGGGAAAGGGTGACCGCCTTGACCAGCCAGCCCCCCTGCATGTACAACCAGACCAGCGGTACTACCGGTGCCCCCAAATATATCCCGGTGCTGGAACAGACACTGAGAGACCTGCGACGCTCACAACAGATTTTCTCCTATGTCCAATATCGGGCCCGACCCCAGGCCTTTCACGGCAAAATCGTCGGCCTGGTCAGCCCGGCTATAGAAGGGCACCGGACTTCGGGCACTCCCTACGGCAGCGCCTCGGGACATATCTACGAGAATATGCCGCGGCTGGCCCGGGCCAAATACGTCCTCCCCAAAGAAGTATTCGCCATTGCCGATTACGATATCAAATACTATATCATCGCCCGGCTGGCGGTAGAGCGGGAGGATATCACCTACCTGGGCAGCGCCAACCCTTCGACCTTTCACCGCCTGCTTGAAACAATCGAGGCCCACCGCACCAGTATCGTCGCCGATATCGAACAGGGCCGTTGCCAATACCTCGACCAGCTCGATCCGCCGACAGCCGCCGCACTGCGCCCACTTATGTCCCCCAATCCCCATCGGGCCCGTGTTTTAGAGACTCTTTTGACCACCCCCGGCCCGGTCGATTTTACCGCTTTTTGGCCCTATCTCAAATTGCTCGCTACCTGGACCGGAGGCAGCTGCGCCGTTTCGCTCAACAGTATTCTGCCCCGCTTTCCAGGAGGGATCAAGTTGGTGGAATTGGGCTATCTGGCCAGCGAAATGCGCGGCACCATTACCATTGACGCCCACACCAACGAAGGCATTCCGGCCATCCAGGAAAATTTCTACGAATTTGTCGAGCGCGATAAATGGGAACAGGGCGAACGAGAATTTCTCGGCGTGGGGGGCCTAGAAGTCGGCCTGGAATACTATATTTTCGCGACCACCCCGGCCGGTTTGTACCGCTACCATATGAACGATATCGTTACCGTCACCGGTTTCTTTGCCAATACGCCCACTATCCGCTTTGTGCAAAAGGGCAAAGGGGTCACCAATATTACGGGGGAAAAACTATACGAAAGCCAGGTAATCGACGCCGTGGATACCCTAGCGCGCGCCTTTGGCCTCGATCTGCGCTTTTACCAGATGCTGGCCAGCCGCCGACGTAATCGCTACCAACTATACCTCGAAATAAATTCCGGGGCCGGCATCGATATCCAAACAACAGCCGACAGCCTCGACCAGCAGTTGTGTCAAATTAATGTCGAATACAAGGCTAAACGCGCCAGTAAGCGCCTCCAAGCACCCATCGTTCAATTGCTGGCCAAAGGGACGTACGAAGCGTACAAAAAACACGGACTGGCCAAGGGCCAGCCCGAGGGGCAATACAAAAATATCCTGCTACAATACGACGAGGATTTTGACTTCGACCTGGGCCAGAAAACCCAAAATCCAGTATAGCAATTCGCTCCCTGGAGAGAAGGCCCAATGCAGCGCATTGAAATCGCACCACAGCCCAACAGCTTATTTATAACAATTTGAAATACTGATGGCCGGATGTTTAGCGGTACTTCCCCCGGAAAACAATAAAACATCCGGACAGCTTGAGATCAACCTGGTATAGGACGCGGTCTAACAAACCCGCAACCGCCGCAGCCAATACCCGTATACCGCCAGATTCAACAGCGCCACCCCCGCCCCCATGGCCAATTGCATTTCGCGCGTCAGGGCCGCCGGATAAATGACGGGTAGAATATAATGTCCAACAAAATCGCCCTCGTACCCCTCCAACCCGCCCAACTGTCGCAAGCGCTGTTCCCACGGCGTCAGAGGGCAATACCAGCCGGCCAATTCCACTAGCGCGGCCCAGCCCACTGCCGGAAGGTGTAGCCAGGCGATCCTGGGCCGCCACCACAGTAGCAAGCCACCGGCCACAGCAAAGACGATATAGGCCAGATGGGCCAGCACCAGCCCATCGGCCAACAATCGATAGCCCGTCAAGCCGCCGCAGTCGCCGCCAATTTGGCGAACAGATCGCCGAATATACCGTCGCGTTGGATACGCACCGCCGAGCGGATAAAATGCCGCGCCGGATCGGCGCTATAGGTAAACTGATCGGTCAAAATCGGACTGTGAACCAGACGAGTCGGCACCCAGGACGGATCGACCAGATAGCCCGTGGCGGCCAGATCCCACAATTCCTTGGACCAGGCCGCCTTCTCAGGCCCGTAGTCCTTGAAGATCTCCACCAGATAATCGCCGATGGCCCCCCGACCGCCGACATGGTGGTCCATTTCGGCCACGGTGGTGAGCAGATGCGAGGCCACCGAGTGACAGGGCAACTGCACCAGGGGCACGCCGCAATCAAACAGCAGCCGCGAGGCGTGCAGGTCCTGCTGCAAATTGAATTCCCGCGCCGTCGGCCAGTGCAACGAGTGACCGCCCAACCAGACCACGACAATGCGCTCGGCAATGCGCGGCTCCAGCAGCAGCGCCGAAGCCACATTGGTAATGGCGCCAATAGCCGCCACGTACAGCGGTCCTTCGCCATCCATAGCGCGCATGACCAGATCGGCCGCCGCACCGCTTTCCTGCGGCGCTTCGGGGCCGCTCAAATACGCCGTCGAGCCTTTGTGGACCAGGTCTTCCGGGTCGGTATCCAGACGCTCCAGGAGACGCAGAATCTCCTCGTAACTTTTTTGCATACCGTCGCCCGGATCCTGCGAGCGGTTGTTGTGAAAGGGTGCCGCGTAAATGGCCTCCAGGCGCAACCGCTCGGGCGAGAGCAGGGTGTGGACCACGGCGAATTGATCGTCTATTTCGTTGTATGTATCCGTATCCAGCACCATGCGCACCGGCCCTTTGGGCGGTTGCAACAACTCCAGGCGACGACTATCGGACAGAGGGGGGAATTGCATTGCCTACTCCTTTAATTAGTTGTGAATCAGTGCTAATTTACTGCATCGACACCCACCGCCTCTTCCACGCTCCCCAAGCCGTCGCGGTCGAGCAGGTCAACCAGGCCCTGGTTGATGCGCCGCACCAGCCCCGGCCCTTCGTATACCAGACCGGTATACAGTTGCACCAACGAGGCGCCCAGGCGGATCTTGCGGTACGCGTCCTGGGGCGAAGTGATACCCCCTGTACCGATAAGGCTGTAGCGCCGCCGGTCCATGCGCCCGTACCAAAAGCCAATGGCGCCGTCGATCATATTCTGCACCGGCTTGCCACACAAAGTGCCGGGCATGGCATCGACCACCCTGGCCGGAGAGCGCAACGGGTACGGCTTGCCCGGCGGCAGGTTGAAAATGAACCCCTTGACCCGTTCAAAGGGCTCAATTACCCGCAACAGACGCTCGCTACGGACCGGATCGGTATGGGCGGTGAATTTTAGAAAGACCGGCGGCAACCCCTGCAAAGCGGCGTACTCGCGCAGCAGGTCGCCCAGATAGGGTCCCTCGTCAAAGGGGCTGACCCCACCGGTGGTATTGGGGCAATTGAGATTGAGGGCGATATAGTCGGCCCGGCCGATAAAGGGTTTCACCGCCGCGGCGAACTCGGCCACCAGGCCGTCGGGCCGACTTGGCCGACCGGTATTGGTCTCGACCAGATTGACCCCCAGCGGAGCCGCCGTCTCCCTTCCAGAGACACGCCTGCCCACCACCTGGGCCCCTTCGTTGGGGACCCCGTAATTGACCACAATGGCCCCGTCCCGGGGCAGACGAAACAGACGCGGCCGAGGATTGCCCGCAGAAGGATGGGCAGAGACCGAGCCTATTTCGACAAAACCGAAACCCAGCGCCGACAGAGCCTGAATAATACGGCCGTTCTTATCAAAACCGGCGGCCATCCCCAGCGGGTTGGCAAAGTCGATCCCTGCCACCTGGGTGTGCAAGCGGCTGTCGGCAAAGGCAAACAGATCCGCCAGAGCACGCCGTCCCCAGGCGTTAGCGCCCACGCGCTCGCCCAAGACCAAGGTACAATCGTGCACACGTTCGGCGTCGATACTGAATAAAAGGGGTCGCAGGCAGCGGCGGTAAAAGCTCATGGACCGGCGTCTGGTGGGAGGATGGGGATGGGCGCGGTATTTTCAAGATTGACCTCTTTTGCCCGGCTTGTCAATCACACGGTTTGTGATTCTGCCAGCAGCGACCTAAACTATGTCGATCATGGTCGAGGCTTTTGAAAAAATGATGCAATGGGGCCTACGCGGTTTCTTCGCCCTGGTGGCCCTGGTCATTGCCGGCGCCGGGCTGTACTTCCTCTGGTGGAACCTGCAACGTCTGTACTGGACATTGCATATATCGCACTGGCATTTCACAGTCGGCACCGTCACCGAATCCAAAGTCGATATCGACGACGGCAGCGACTCGTACCGCTACAGCCCCGCCGTCACGTATACCTACCAGGTGGACGGCCACCACTATACCGGCGACCGGATCCATTTTGCCACTTCCGGTCTAACCTCGCCGCGCCAGGCCCAGCAACAAACGGCCCCTTATCCCAAAGGGGCCCGCGTCAAAGTCTATTACCAGCCTTCCCGCCCTGAGCGCGCCGTCCTGGAACCCGGTCTCAACGCCCAGTTTATCGCCCCTTTTTTCCTCGGTTCCACCTTTGCCGCCCTAGGTATACTAGTCGCCCTGGTCGCCGTCGGTCTGGTAGACCCGTTCCATTTCATCGGCTGGCTGGACAGCCCCTGGCTCAAACGTCTGCTGCCCTACGCAGGCCTGGCCGCAGGCCTGGCCGTCTGCGGCCTGGCCCTGGCCACCGACCGCCGCATTCGCGCCAGCCGCAGTTGGCCCCATACCCCGGGCCTTGTCGTCGCCGCCGATATCGCCACGGAGGCGTCTTCCTCGTCTTCCGCTTCCGGCGGCCCCCTCTACTGGCCCGAAATCGCCTTTGAATACGAAGTCGAAGGCCAGGTTTACACAGCCAATACCGTCCACTTCGTCGAGTACCATTCTACCGACCACAGCCGCGCCGAGCGCCTGGTCGCCCGCTACCCCAAGGGCACCGCCGTCGACGTGCGCTACGACCCGGACGATCCTACCTTGGCGGTGCTTGAACCAACCAGCGGCGGCCTGTGGCTGTACTGGGCCATTGGCCTGTCCTTTGCCTTGGTCTCGACCCTTTTCATCCTCATCGGCTGAGCTGAAAGCCCGGCTAGCTTTCCATATCCGTAAAACGCCCAAAGACAAAAGCCTCGTCCAAATCCTCGACAACGGCGTGGCCCGCCTCGTCGGTCAGCATCAACGTCGCCATATAGGCGTGCCAGCGGTCGACCGCCGGCCCCGATTGACTGCGCTCCCAGGCCTCTTTCGAAGGGGCTTCGGCGTGCATGAAAAGTCGATCCTGATAGTGGTAAATAATCATATGGACCCCTTCCTCGACCATGGGCTGGGCAATGTCGGGCCAGAGCTCGTCGTGGGCCTTTTTATACTCGGCGTAACACCCCGGCTTGAGGGCAAACGTGGCGCCGACTCTATACATACAATCCGTCTCCTTGGATAGGGTTTGGCGGAAACTCCAACCGTTACAAGCTGAAATTCGCTATACCCTCAACGGCGCTCCACCAACAACCCGGCAACGCGCCGCAATTGGGCCAGATTGCGGCATTCCAGCACGTGGTCGCAAAAGGGCCGGTACGCGTCCATAACCGAATCGTCGCGGTCCCAATGGGACGTCGGCTCGGGGTTGAGCCAGATCACCCGGCGGGTGGCCTGCTGCATCTCGTCGAGGGTCCAGGCCAAAGGCTCGAAAAAATTGCTGCGAGCATCGCCCAGGATCACCAAGACCGTATCACGCGACAGTGTCGGCAGATAGTCGTCGTAAAATTGGTAAAAGGCGCGACCAAAATCGCTCCGCCCCATAATATTGAGCCCGGGTTGGTCGCGCAATCCGTCGACCACCCCCTCAAAAGGCCCCTCTTGCCAGGCCGGGGTTAGTTCACAAATCCGGTCGACAAAGAGAAAACTGCGGGTGCGACTAAATTGGTCCTGCATGGTATGGGCCAGCTTGAGAAAAAAGCGCGCCACCCGCCACACCGAACCCGATACATCGCACAGCACCGCCAGAGCGTGTTTGTTGCGCCGCCGTTGACGGTGCCAGACCTGGAAGGGCAAGCCGCCGGTTTTGAAACTTTGCCGCACTGTTTGCTTAAGATCAATCGGACCAGTGCGGGCCCGACGATAGCGCCGAGCCTGGCGACTGGCCAGTTGCGCTCCCATTTCCTCTACCGCCGCGTACAGCTCCTGGACCTTCTCGGCGGGGATCTCGCCCCGCAAACTCAGTGCGTCAAAGCGGCCCCCCGCAATCTGGTCGACCGCCTGCTGGACGCGCTCAACAGCAGGTGGGCTGTGGCGCTCCATCGCCGCCCCCACCTGGATCCGCGCCAGCAACTGGGCGGCCCGCTCCCCTTCCCCGTGGCTATCGACCGGGTCGCCGCGCTCTGCGTTGCTGTCCGACCGCTCTTCACCTTCTTCGCCTTCTTCGCCTTCTTCGCCTTCTTCGCGCTCCTGAGGTTCCCCCCCTTCCGCCCCATCGCCTCGACCCGTCTGTGCCTCGACCGCTGGCTCAACCGACTCTTGTTCCTCTTCCGAAGGCTTGGAGCCTCCACCCTCGCCCTGGGACGGCCCGGCGCTATGGAGCGCTTCCGAAACACCCGCAGGACCGACCCCTCCCTCCCCCTGTTCGCCGCTGACACGGACGCTGAAAAAAGCGTCGAATAAAGCGGTGAAAACAGGCGCGGCGTCGGGCGTCTTGACCAGCACCGCCTGCAAGGCGCCTTTAACCTGGGCCCGGTTGGCCAGATCGACCCACTGCAGTGCCTGGGCCGCCTCCTGCGATTCGGCCAACGATACCCGCACCCCTGCCTGCCGCAGCAAACGGTTGAACTCGACCAACCGATCTATCATATCAACGGCCGCCCTGGCGCAGGACCTGTTCTATATCCTGACGATCCTTGAGCAGCACCGGCAGCGTATCGGCCAGGACCTGGCGCGACAGGTGGTCGGCATTGAGCACTACCAGGGCCAGGGCCCAATCGAGTGTTTCGCTAATGCTGGGTACTTTGCGCAGCCCGGCGCCGCGCACCTGCTGCACAAAGCGCACAATCTGACCCGCCAGGTCGTCGCCAATGCCGGGCACCTGGCGCTGCACCACAGCCAACTCCCGCTCGGCATCAGGATAATCTATATACAAACTGGACTTTTGCAAAACGCGGTTAGTATGCATTAATTGGTGCAAAATGTAGTCATTCCCCACCCCCTGTCTCGGATTGGATGCCATGCCTGCCATTATCGGCTTTCCCACGGTGGTTGAAGAAGCGGTTGACACTTGGGGTGGGGTGTTTGCCAACGCGCCTGAGCGGCGTCATTTTGGCGAATACCTGACGGGTTTGCTGGTGGCCCAACGCAAGAATGTCTCGTCGATTAACGCCGAATTTGTCGAGACGACGGATCAATCCTGTCTCAATCGTTGGCTGAATGAGGCCCCGTGGGATGCCCAGCAGTTGAATCGGCAGCGCCTGGCCTGGCTGCAAGGGCAACCGGCCACGCGCTATGCGACGAGGGGCGTTATTCCCATCGACAATACACTGATCACCCATACGGGTGAGTTGATTGAGGATGTGGGCTGGTTGTGGGATCATGCCGACCAGCGCTACGTCATTGCCCATGATTATCTCATCGCCAACTATGTGTGTCCATCGGGCCGATACTATCCGCTGGAGTTTCGCCGCTTCCGCAAGAAAGAAGCCGATCCCGAGGGGTTTAAAGATCATACGACCCTCTGTAAAGAGCTCATTGACTGGGTCGTAGCCGAGGCTATTCCGGGGTCGTTTACCTTCGACAGCTATTTTACCAACGCCGCGATTCTCAACCATATCCAGGGGTTGGAGCGGACCTATGTGGGCGACTTGAAAGCCAACCGAACCCTGTGGTGGAACGGCCACAAACTGGCGGTGAATCGCTTAGCCCGCCGTCTGTTAGCCCCCGACCGACGGCCGGTCGTTTCGGGGACTAAGCTGCAGTGGTATTTCACCAAAATCGTCTCGATCCCCGACGTGGATCATCCGGTCCGCCTGGTGATTCTGTGGGACCGAAAAAACGGCCGCCAGCCCGCCAAGATCCTGATCACCAATCGAATTCACTGGCACGTCAGCACCATCCTCAAAACCTATCGGCAACGTTGGACCGGCACCGAAACCTTTCACCGGGACGGCAAGCAGCATCTGGGTCTGGGTGACTGTCAACTGCGTACAGGCGAGGGCCTGACCAGGCACACATACCTCGTAATCGTAGTGCACAGTCTGCTCATGGCCCAGATGCACACCCGCCGTGCGAGTGCGTGGACGCAAGAACGGCTGACGACCATCGGCCAAGCCTGTCGAGCCGTTGCCAAAGAGGTCTTGGGCAAGACGCTGACCTGGGCCATTCAACAAGCAACGGATGCTAAATGGGAGATCGCAAAGATTATGGACCATCTTGCCCTCACCTGATTTTTGCAAAAGTCCAGTACAAATACAGGCAGCGACGTCGCAGCGCCTCGGACAGACGCCGGTTGGCATTGCTGGTCAAAATCACCCGCGGCCGGGCCCGGGCCTGCAGGGTCCCCAATTCGGGCACGGTCACCTGGAATTCACCCAGCACTTCCAACAGGAAACTTTCGAATTCGTCGTCCGAGCGGTCTATTTCATCGATAAGTAAAATCACCGGCTCTGGGGCCAGAATAGCTTCCAATAGCGGCCGCGGCAAAAGAAAACGGCGCGAGAAAAAAGCGCTATCCTCGCCCTCGAGCAAATCCACCGCCTCCTCCAGCGTCGCGGTTTCGGCCAGTAGATCACCAATGCGTTCCTTGAGCAATTGAGTATAGAGCAATTGCTTGGTGTATTCCCATTCGTAGAGCGCCTTCGACTCGTCGATACCCTCGTAGCATTGCAGGCGGATCAACCGGCGCCCCTGGGCCGCGGCCAGGCTCTTGGCTATCTGGGTCTTGCCGACCCCTGGAGGCCCCTCCACCAGTAAGGGTTTTTGCATATGCTCCATCAAGTATATCGGCGTGGCCACCTGGGGGCCGCAGATATAGCCCTGCTCTTCAAACTGTTCGATTACCTGCTGCACCGACTGGAAAGCGGCCATCGAGATACCCCGGAGATTATATAGTGCGGAAAAGCGACGGACGGCCAAGTCCGCCCTACGACTGGGCGACGCCTTGGGAAAACCACGCGAGGAAGCGCCGCGCCGTCCGCCGACGGGCTTGGTGATCGCGAATCTCTATAAATAGCGGCGCCCGCCGTATTTGCCCCGTCGACCAGGCCCACCAGAAACCGGCGTAGGAGATGCGGCCGCCGAAAAAGCTGTCTATCTCCAAGTGATTGGCCAAACGTCCGTTCTGGGGCGCGCGGTTGACCTGGTGGATATGGTAACCCAGAATCCGTGCCCCTACCCGGGCGTACCAATCGCCCAGGGGTTGGCTATTGTCCAATTCGCCGCCATTATTACGCGCGTGCCCCACATCGAATAACGCCCCTACCGCCTCGTTCCGGCCAGAAGCCAGGCGCTGCTCGACCGCCTCGATCCAAGCCGTATATTCTTCAATGCTAGTGGCAAATTTGCGTTCTGGATGCACCAGCGGCGTAGCCGGCGGATTGTGCACATTTTCAATGGCCAGCCTCATTCCTTGCTGCACGGGCGCGGCAAAAAGCTCTTCCCAAGCTTCCAGGTAGGCGGCATAAACGGGACTCTCCACCGCCATTAATCGCGCCGGGGCCTGCGGCACGTGCATGGTCAGACTATCGGCCTGCACCTCCAGGGCGCGGTCCAGATGTGCCCGGACCGCGTCCAGGTCGGCAAAATCGGCCGCCGCTTCATCCCAGGTTAAACCGGGCAAATGATAGGACAGATAAGAAGGCCCGCCAGCACGCCAATCGCGCAGCCCCGCCGCCAGAGCCGGGCGTGAATAATTCAGCTCAGGGGGCCGCAATTCCAGGCAGGAAAGACCATATTCCAGGGTTTCGTGCACAGCCTCCACCGGATCGGCGTGAATAGACCAGCCCACCGGTGCTACGTTCCCCGGCACCTGCGCCGGCAGCAATTGCAAAGGCGGGGTCCAGGCCACGGGCCGGTGATCCCATTTGCCTGGTCCCTCGCTTGCAAATAAGTCCAGACCAGGCCAGTCGCCCATCGCCTTGTCGGGATCCAAGCCGCGGACAACAACGATCGTGGTCGTTCCCAATTGCTGCTGCTGTTGGGTATGCCGGTGACCAGCCACCAGCAGTTCGACCCGGTTCTCCTGCAACCAGGTCCGCAACCAGGATTGGCTGTCGGCCTCCAGCACATCGAGGGGGTAATGGGTGCAGACTACCACACGGCTACTGCGGCTGCCGGCCGCTGTCTCCTGCAACCACGCCCGTTCGGCCGCCGGCAAAGCACCCGTAGAGGTATCGGGCGCCAGTACCAACACTTCGCCCAATTCCAACCAGCGCCTAGCCGGGTCAGTGAAAGGGGCCAGCACAGGCCGCGCCGCTGGGCCCCGGTGCTCGGCATTGCCCAGTGTCTGTAGAACGGGCATTTCGAGCCCTTCCAGGGCCTCGACCAGGCGTGTCGCCGCCCCGACTCCGGCATAGGTGGTCATATCGCCTCCCACCACCACGGCGTCGGGGCGCAGCGTCTCGATTTGCTCAATCGCCCATTGCAAGACCGCGGCAGCGGCCGTATCGTCCCGCTCCGACAGATGTAAATCGGCGAGGAATACCAGGCGGTGCTTCACCGGGCGTAGACCGATTCGCGCAACCCTTTGATATAGCCAATGGCGAAAAGCCGGCCAATAGCCGAATAGGACGGGTTGTCGTTGTCGTCCCCTTCCATGGTGGGCACGTGGTCGGGGCGCAGCACACCGTCAAAACCGATATCGCGGTACGCCTCCATGCAGGCGTTCATATCGGTTTTGCCCTCGTCGTGGAAGGTCTCGACAAAACTCTCAGGGGTTCCGCGCACGTCGCGGAAGTGGACGAAGAAGATTTTCTCCTGCTCGCCGAACTGACGAATAGCCGCCGGCAGATCGTCGGTCATCAAGGTAAAATTGCCCTGGCAGAGGCAGACGCCATTGACCGGGCTGGGCACCAGGTCGATCAAACGCTGATAATTGTCGACGCTGCGCATAATGCGCCCCATGCCGCGGATGGGCGACAGCGGTGGATCGTCGGGGTGCATGGCCAGCTTGACGCCCGCCTCTTCGGCCACTGGTACGATTTTCTCGAGAAAATAGTGCAGGTTTTCCCACAACTGCTCCTCGCTCACTTCACCGGCCCAGGTCAGCGGCGCCTCTTCCATCAGCGAATTATCGTAGCCGGTAGCCAAGGCGCCACCGCGTGAAGGCACCGTTGTGGAGGTGCGCGTCCAATTGAGCACCGGCATCCACTCGTAGCACCACACACCCAAGCCCAACTTGCCCATATTGCGCACCAATTCGCAGGCAGACTCAATTTCCTCGTCGCGGCCATCCAGCCCCAGCTTGGCTTTGTTGAGCGGCGGCCGGCTCTCGATCACATCGACCTCAAAACCGCCGTCCTCATAGGCGGTCTTCATGCGCACCAGCGAAGTATAACTCCAGGGCAATCGGTCGGCCGGCACGTCGAGGCCGCCGCGAAAATCCATCGAACCCACCACGTGGTCAACGCCGCATTGTTTGACCAGCTTCCACAGCGGCGTGGGATGGGGGGGCAATACTTCGGCTATCTGAATCATTGCTTGTTCTCCTCAAAGACAGGCCAAAAACAGGGCTAAGCGCTCGGTTTCAAATCGAAAGAGAGGAAAATAGGCACGGGGCGATCAGAACGCCAGACAAAGGCCGTTTCTGAGTTAGGGCTATTGAGGGACCCAAAACGGTCGGAACAGGCCCCGCCCGCCTCACGGTCTTAGCGGCTTGCGCGTCTCCCAACCTTCTTCGAAGAGGCGCAGGAAATTGGTCTCTCCGTAGGGATGCCTGGCCGCCTCATCCTCGTCCAGTTCCACCCCCCAACCCGGCGTATCGGGCACCGGCAGATAGCCCTCTTGCACCCGCGGTACACCCGACAGCACGTCCCAGGTCCACGGCTCCAGCGAATCGTCGAAATTCTCGTGGATGAGAAAATTGGGGGTGGCGGCGTGGATATGGACGTTAATCGCCGTGCACAGCGGACTCTGTGCCTGGTGGCAGGCCACCAGGGCCTCGGCGGCCTCGGCAATTCCGCATACCTTTTTGATATTAGCTAGGCCCAGGGACAGCACTTCCGGCTGGACGATATCGACCACCTTAGCCGCCAGCAGATCGACGAATAATCCGCTGCGCTTGTAGCGCTCGCCCACAGCCACCGGCACATCAATGGCTCGGGCCACGGCCAAGGTCGCCGCCATATCGTCGGAGTGCACCGGGGTCTCAAACCACATGGGTTCGAAGGGGGCCAGAGCACGGCCGATATCAATGGCCTGGCTGACACTGAAGCGGTCGTGGCCTTCAATGCACAAATCGACATCCGGCCCCACCGCCTGCCGCACCGCCGCGACAATTTCAATGGACAGGCGCCGACTAGCCCGGTCGATATGACGGTGGGCCCCGCCAAAGGGATCGAATTTAAACGCCGTATAACCGGCCTCAGCCATCTGGGCTGCCCGCTCGGCGAAAAAAGCAGGCTCGCGCGGTCCCTGGTACCAACCGTTGGCGTAGACCCGCAAGCTGTCCCGGTGCTTGCCACCCAACAATTGCCAGACCGGCACCCCCAGACTCTTGCCCAGAATATCCCAACAAGCCAACTCAATGCCGTTGATACCGGTGGAGACCCCGGCAAAGCGGCCTTTGTACATCTTCTGCCACAGACGGTCTGGGTGGCGCGGATCCTCGCCCACGACAAAGCGCGCCAATTCCTCGACATCGCCCAGATTGGGCTTGGTGGCCAGGCCGCCGGTGGCCTCCCCCAATCCGGTGATACCCGCGTCGGTCTCCACTTTGACAAAGATCCAGTTCTTCCACGGGTTGCCCACGACAAAGGTCTTCACAGCGGTGATTTTCAACGTTGTCCCTTTCTCCAGGGTGGTCGGCAGCAAAGGATTGTTCCGTATCGCTCCATTACTAGTCCATCCCGGCCCACCCGTCAACAACCCAACTAAAAACGGGGCCGGCGCAAAGGCCGGCCCCGTGCAAAGACTGTTGACTCGTCTTGCTATTCTACACCCGCTCACTCCCTCGGGCTTCCTGTAATTGACGCCGGCGACGGGCAAAGGGTGTTTCAATGCCATAGCGTTTGCAAATGCGGCCAAAACTGCGCATATCAACTCCCAGGGCGCGGCCGGCGTCCTGGTTGCTTTTGTAGATGCGCGCCACCCGCTCCACCTGTTCGCGTACAATGCCCTTGTCCATTTTCCTGCCTCCTCTCGAATTGGGTCTGCACCTGAATTCCTGTCAGACGTGATCTTAAACATACCCAAGAGGAGCGGACGAATTGTCACGATTTTGTCAGGACCTTGTAATTTTAATTTCGCCTAGATCGAATATTTACTCACATCTGGGATTCCGATCCTCGCTCAGTCGTCGGCCTTCCAGCAAGCCACCTGATGGTCGCTATCCACCCCGGCCAGCGGCGGCACCGCCTCGCGGCAACCCTCGTCGGCCAGCGGACAGCGCGGATGAAACGGGCAGCCCTGGGGTCGATCGCGCAAATCGGGGACCGACCCGGGTATGATCTCCAACCGCGGCAAATCGATATCGAGCCGCGGAATGGCGCGCATCAGGCCCTGGGTATAGGGATGACGCGGGGCGGCGAATAAGGCCTGGGTGGCGCCGCTTTCGACAATGCGGCCCGAGTACATAACGGCGACCCGGTCGGCCACTTGCGCCACCACCCCCAGATCGTGGGTAATAAGCAGCAGAGCCATCCCCAACTCGCCCTGCAGCCCGGCCAAAAGCTCAAGGATTTGGGCCTGCACCGTCACATCCAACGCCGTGGTCGGCTCGTCGGCTATAAGCACCTGCGGTTTGCACGAGAGCCCCATCGCAATCATTATCCGTTGGCGCATGCCGCCGCTGAGTTGGTGGGGATATTCGTGCAACCGCTGTTGCGGGGCGGGAATACCCACCAGCCGCAGCATCTCGACGGCGCATTCCATCGCCGCCGACTTGGACAGCCCCTGGTGCAGACGCACTGCCTCGGCAATTTGATAACCGCAGGTCAATACCGGATTGAGGCTGGTCATGGGCTCCTGGAAAATCATCGCCACGTCGTCGCCCCGCACCTGGCACATATCTGCCTCCGACAGCTGCAACAGATCGCGTTGCCCCAATAGCACCCGACCCGATTCGATCTTGCCCGGCGGGTCGCTTATCAGGCGCATCACCGATAGGGCAGTGACGCTTTTGCCGCAACCGCTCTCCCCTACCAACCCCAGAGTCTGCCCTTCCGACAGGGCAAAGGAAACCCCGTCTACGGCGCGAACCGGTCCCGCATTGGTAGCGAAACTGGTACACAACTCCTCGACTTTGAGCACCGGCGCGGCAGGCCTACTTGCCGATAGTATTTGGGACATCGCATATCCGCTCTGAATAGGGTCGATAGTAGCTTCGGGGAAATTACTCAACCCGGCCCACCATCACAAACAACCGTTGCCGAGCCAGCGCCAGAGGTCCACCAACAAAGATTTTAACCGAGCGCAAAAACCAACCGGCCGGGGCCTTGACCCGCAATTCGATCTAGTTATAATTCGTCGGCCCCTTTTTCCCGGCGCCAGCCTATCCTGAAAGGAACCCCATGGAAAAGTTCGCCCCGTTAAATATGAGCCCCCAGGAACTGATCGACTACACCCCCCAATGGGAAGGGGACCGCTTTGCCGATGGGCGCCCGAAAGTGCCCGATTCCATTCTCGTACGCATGCGCCAGGTCAGCATCACCCAGGCCTGGGGCGTGCTGCGCGGTCCAGGCTACAATTGGCAATACGAAGACGGCTGGTTCTGCACCCACCCCGGGCAGGTCCTGGTGGGTCGCGCCCTGACCGCCATGTACATGCCCCGACGGCCCGTAATGCGCACCATCATGGAAGCCAAAGGGGAACAGGCCGGTTGCGTCGGCGACCAGATCTCCTGGCCCATCGATATGCTGGTCCAGGGCGATGTCTACGTCGCCGATGTCTTTGGCAAAATAGACCAGGGCGCCGTCATCGGCGACAATCTGGCCACCGCCATCTACGCCAATTCGGGCAACGGCGTGGTCCACGACGCCGCCGTGCGCGATCTGGACGGTATCCAAGAAATGGGCGAATTCGCCAGTTTCGTGCGCGGTTTCCACCCCACTTTCGCCTCGCCCACCATCATGCTCACCGGCGTCAATTGCCCGGTCCGTATCGGCGCAGCCACTGTCATGCCCGGCGATGTCGTGCTGGGTCGCGACGACGGCGTCATCTTCATTCCGCCGCATCTGGCCGAACAAGTCGTGAGGACCTCGGAGCTAATCAATTTGCGCGACCGCTTCGGCAAGATGCGCCTGGCCGAGGGCACCTATACCCCCGGGCAAATTGACACCCGCTGGATCGACGAGATCGAAAAAGATTTCTCCCAGTGGCTCGAAGCCCACATCGACGAATTGCCCGTGCCGCGGGAAGCCATTCAGGAATTGCTCAAAGAGCGGACTTGGTAGCCGGGTGCAACTGCTCTTTCTCTACGGCAAACCCGGCACCGGCAAACTCACCGTCGCCCGCGCCTTGTGCCAACAGCGCTCTCTGAAGCTGTTCCACAACCACCTCACCGTCGACCTGGTGGGGGCGGTTTTCGACTTTGGCACGGCGGCCTTCACCCATCTGCGCCAGTCCATCTGGCTGCAGATGCTGGACCGGGCGGCCGCCGAAAAAGTAGATCTGGTCTTCACCTTTGCCCCGGAGGCCACCGTTGCTCCAGACGTCCCCGCCCAGGTTGCGGAAACCGTCCGGGGGCACGGAGGTGACACGCTCTTCGTCGAACTGTATTGCGACCCGGCGACCCTCAGGACCCGGGTAGCGGCCCCCCAACGCCGCCAGTACGGCAAATTGACCGACCCCGATTTTCTCGACCAACTGGAGCGCCAGGGCCAACTCACCGATCTGGTCGTACCGCCTGGTTGCCGGCATATCGCCATCGACAATACGCACCTATCACCCGAGCAGGCGGCGGACCGGATCGCCGACGCCTTGACCCAGGAACGAAACTGAAGCCTCCCCTTCATCGGTAGATCGGCAACCTTACAGCAAAATCCCGGCGACGCAGGCGGTCATAAAACAGGCCAGCGTACCGCCCAGCATGGCGCGAAAGCCCAAGCGCGCTAGATCGCTGCGGCGCTCGGGGGAAATGCCGCCAATACCGCCAATCTGGATACCGATGCTGCTAAAATTGGCAAAGCCGCACAAAGCATAGGTCAAAATGACCACCGAGCGCGGACTCAACTCGACGCCCGAGCCAGGCTGGAGCCACTGACTCAACTGGGCGTACGAGACAAATTCGTTGGCCACCATTTTCTTGCCCAATAATTCGCCGGCAGCCAGGCAGTCCTTCGCCTCAATGCCCATCAGCCAAGCAAAAGGCGCAAATACATAACCCAGTACCGCCGACAACGACCACTCCATCCCCTCCAAGCCCAGCATATACCCCACGCCCCGGCCAACCAGACCCAACGCCCCGTCGAGCAGAGCGATCAAGGCCAGGGCAGCAATAATCATGGCCCCTACATTAAGAGCCAGACGCAAACCGTCCAGGGTACCGTTGGCGGCGGCCTCGACGACATTGTCGGCGCTGCGTTCGACCTTTACCGATACCTGCCCCATGGTCCTGGACTGTTCCACTTCCGGCTGCAGCACCTTGGCCACCAACAGCGCCGCCGGGGCCGAAATGACCGAGGCCGCCACCAAGTGCCCCGCATCGATACCCATGCCGACAAAGGCGGCCAGAACGCCCCCGGCAATGGTGGCAAAACCGCCTACCATCAACGCCATCAGCTCCGACCGGGTCATACTGGCCACATAAGGCCGCACCACCAGCGGCGCCTCGGTCTGGCCGACGAAAATATTGGCCGCCGCCGCCAAACTCTCGGCCCCGGAAGTACGCAAGGTGCGCCGCATGACCCAAGCAAAGGCCGCCACCACGTACTGCACCAAGCCCAGATGATAAAGCACGCCCATCAAGGCAGAAAAAAAGATGATCGTCGGCAGTACTTTGAAAGCAAAATAATGCTCGCCGAAACTCTCCCCAAAGACAAAACTGGACCCGGCGTCGACGTAATTGAGCAAAGCGGTGAAAAAGGCGCCGATATAGCCGAACAATGCTTGTCCCGGCCCTGTTTTGAGGACCAGCAGGGCCAGCAAAAATTGCAGCCCCAACCCCGCCAATACCAGACGACGATCGACTTTGCGGCGGTCGGCGCTTAGGGCAAAGACCAGGGCGACCATGACCAGAAGTCCCAACAGGCTGATAAGCCGTTCCATGTACACTCGCTTGGGTTAAAGGATTGGCGCCGGCTTGTCAACCAGCATCGACGTCAGCGAATATAAACAAAGGGCGGGACCCCGACTGAGCCCCGCCCCTTGGTCTGCTAGGCGGCCCGGCGGCCGCTCTGTTCCTCAATAGGCGTAGCGCAGTCCCACCTGCACTTCGCGCGGATCACCCAGGCCCGACTGCACGGTGCCGTCAAAATTGAACAATAGGCCGGCGCTGGAGGGATCGCGGAAATTATCCGTATTGAGCAGGTTGAAAACCTCGACAATGGCCTCCAATTGGCCATTGCCCACCGGGATAGGCCGCGTCAGGCGCACATCCCAGGAGAAGAACTCGTTGTCCTTGCGCAGGGTATTGCGCTCGATGATGCTACCATCGCCGCAAATGCGATCCGAAGTGGGCCCCCACGGATTGGTCGAAGCATTGCCCGAACCGCTGTTGTCCTCGCCGCAGGCCTCCGAAGTGGGCTGGGCCGAATAATAACTCAGGCGATTGCTGAGGAATACATCGCCGGGCAATTTGGCCAGCGCCCAGACATTGAGGCGATGGCGCTGATCGCGGTCGGAATAACCCCATTCCCGATCTAGTTGGCTCGCATCGACATAGCGGAAGGTAAAGGGATCGCGTTCGTTATCGTCGCTGGACTTATCCCACGACAGGGTGTAGTTGACCTGAAATTGCAGGTCTTCCTGGACCATCTGTCTAAGGCTGAAACTAACCCCATGGTAGCGCGACTTGGCCGTGCTTTCGACCACCGTCAAATTGCCGATACCGTTGCTGCCGTCAGCACCCAATCCGGTCGCCCAGGGCCGACCGAAAACCGCGTCGTTGCCGTTGACGAAGCGCGTCAGGTTGTCGGTGCGAGCGTAGGTATAACCGAAAGAGCCCACCAGACCCCACGGGTGCAATTCGCGTTCGACCCCAGCATGGGTGCTGATGGTGCGCGGGTTTTCAAAATCCTTGTCGAAGACCGTGATATCGGGCCCGAAAGGGGTCCCTTCAGGGGCGGGTACCAACTCGCCATAGACCGGCGGCGGACCCAGGAAAGGCGAGGCGGCGCTGTTGCGGAAAATCGTCTGGCCGCGCGAGCCGTTGGTCGAACGGGTGCCGGCCAAGTTGAGACCCGGAATACGGGCGTAGTAGACCCCGGCACTGGCGCGCAACAGGGTCTTGTTATCGCCTTCCAAATCGTAGGCAAGACCCAGCCGCGGCTGCAACATATCCATATCCGAAGGGATTTCGCCATCGGAAGGGAATTCGTATGTGCCGGTATCGTTGGTCACCGTCTTGCCAATGAAGTCGGCGTAGAAGACCTCCTCCGGATCGGTAATCACATCGGGCTGAATCTGGGCTTCCCAGCGCAGGCCGTAATTGACGGTCAGCTTGTTGGAGGGCTGCCAGCTGTCCTGCACGAACAGGGCCAGTTCGTGCTGCGGAATTTCCTGGGTGCCGGCCTCCTCTACGCTCAAACCACCGACGCCGGCTTGTTGCAGATACAGCTCGATGGGACCGGTAATGCTGGCCCCTTCCGGGCAAGCCCCATCGGTGCTGGTGCTGCCGTCCGAGCATTCGACATAGCCGTTGCCATTTTCGACATAATTGAGAAAGCCATCCACCGAACTGAAAATGACGCGCCCGTTGGCAAAGCCGATAAAGGTCTGCACCGATTCGACCCGGTTCCATTCGGCCCCAGCCTTGATCAGGTGATTGCCCTTGGTCACGGTAAGATTATTGAGCAGCTGGATGCGGGTATCGTAATAATCGACCGGAATAAAGAACGGCAGACCAAAGCGGTAACCGCCGACAAAATCCATGCCCGTATCGGGAAAGGGCCGCCCCGTGGCCGGATTATCCGGGCCGCCGTACGAACGAGGCCGGTCCTCACGCGAAAATTGAAAGCGGAATTCGTTGGTCAGCGTCGAGGACAGCACCGACATCAGACTGCCGTTGAAGGCATGCGACCAATCCTCCTCAACGGCGTTGGCGCTGCGGGCCCACGAATCGACGTCGAAGGTGCCGTTTTCCTGTTCGGACCAAGTGTAATTGTACTTGAAGGTGGCGTAGTGGTTATCCGACAGGCGGTAGTCGACCTTGGCCAAAAAGGCGCGGGCGTCGTTGGTGCGGTCGATAGGGCCGTAATCGCCGGCCAACACGCCGTTGAACTGGGTATCCATGAAATCGCGCAGTCGTGGGTCAATGCGCGCACTATCATTCTGCTTGGTATCTTCAAAAACCTGCTGGTCGTAGGCAGTAAAGAAAAAGGCCTTATCCTTGACCAGGGGCCCGCCCAGGGTAAAACCAATTTGCCCCTGGGTAAAATCGGGCTCGCGCTCCAACCCCTTGTGTTTGGCCGTACTCGAGAGAGCATCATTCTTGCCAAAAAAATGCGCCGAACCGTGAAATTCGTTGGTCCCCGACTTGGTAATGACATTGACAAAGCCGCCGCTGGAACGGCCGAATTCGGCGTTGGCCCCCTGCGGTACGACAACTATTTCCTCGACCGCATCGAGATTGAAGGTGAAAGCGGGCCGCTGGCCGCCGCGCTGTTCGCCAAAGAAAGGATTGTTGAAGTCGGCCCCATCGACCGAGACGTTATTATGGATGCCGCGCTGGCCGGCAATACTCAACTCATCGCCGTCGGGTCCCTGGACAATGGCCACACCCGGGGTCAACAAGGTCAGATTGAGAAAATTGCGGCCGTTATTGGGCAAGTCCTGGACCGCCTCTTCGGACAGGCGCGTGGCCGGTTCGCTCTGGGTGATATCCACGGTCGGCAGATCGGCTTCGACGACCATCTCCTCCATCTGCGGTACCATTTTTACTATTAGTTCTACAGTGGCCCCGACGCGCACCTGGATTCCGGTCTGCCGCACTTCGGTCTGGCCCGTCGCCTGCACCTGTACATCGTATGAGCCCAGAGGCAACAACGTGGCGGTGAAAAGCCCTACCTCGGAAGAAGTGAGTGTGCGCTCGTAATTGGTCCCGGTCTCGGTGAGGACAATAGTGGCGTTGCCGATGGGATTGCTGAACTGGTCCCAGACAAAACCGCGAATAACGCCCGTGGTAGCCTGGGATTGGGCCCAGGCACCGCCCGTGCCCGTCAGCAGGGCGGCAGCGGATAAAAAGAGCAGACAAGACAAAAAGCGAATACGGCTATTCTGCATATAATACCTCGGCGGCTGAAAAATGGTGAGGACTGAAGAAATGTTGCGGCCACTAAATGCGGTCACTAAAATAGTGCCAAACTGTGACAAACATAACCCTATCGCCGAAAAAACCCTACTATCTCATTCCAGCCCCAAGTGCAACCACCGGCGCACTTGGCCACCCGACTGCGGCCAGCCCGCCTGGCTTGACGGTGGGGTGGACCGCGACGATTTTCTGGCCTCTCAACAGAGCCCGAAAAAACGCAACTAATCCGCACCCGAAAAAACCGGTATGCTCAACCTGATCGCCTTTGACGCCGACGATACACTGTGGGACAACGAAATCCACTTTGAACGGGCCAAAGACCGTTTCAAAGACCTGCTGAGCCCTGGCTGCGCCCCGGAGTGGACCGAGAGGGAGCTATACGAGACCGAAATGCGCAACCTGGCCCATTTCGGCTACGGCAGCAAGGGTTTCACCCTGTCGATGATAGAAACAGCCCTTGACCTGACACAAGGGGCGGTAACAGGCCAGCAGATCCGCCAGATCCTCGAATACGGCAAAGAGCTTTTACAGATCCCCATTGAGCCGCTGTCCCATGTCGAGTCCGTACTGGCCCGTCTAGCCCAATCCCATCCGTTGATGTTGCTGACCAAAGGCGACCTCTTCGACCAGGAGGCCAAGATCGCCCGTTCCGGCCTGGCCGACTATTTCACCCATATCGAAATTGTCAGCGAGAAAGACCAGCAGACCTACGCCAACCTGCTACAGCGCTACAGCATCCACCCCGGTGCTTTCTGCATGGTGGGCAATTCGCTCAAATCGGATATCATGCCCGTCGTTGCCCTGGGGGGCCACGCCGTCCATATTCCCTACCATACCACCTGGGCCCACGAAAAAGTCGATATCGGCGAAAGCCAACGCCGCCTCTACCACCAGTTGGACGATCTGGCTCCATTGCCCAATCTAATCGAAACCTTGTCGGCCCCTGGCGTTCAAGGCTAGTACGGTGTCCGCAATCAGCCCACAAGTACAGGCCGATCTCATGCGGCGCGCTGTCCAGGCCGCCCGTGACGCCTATGCCCCCTACTCCCGCTTTCGCGTCGGTGCCGCCGTTCTGGGCGCGGCCGGGATCTATATCGGTACCAATGTCGAAAACGCCAGTTACGGCCTCACCCTGTGCGCCGAGCGCAGCGCCCTGGCCGCGGCCGTAGCCGCCGGCGACCGCCGCATTGGAGCCGTCGCTCTGGCCTGCATCGACGCCCGCGCCGAGACCGGTATCCAGGGGCTGCTGCCCTGCGGGGCCTGTCGGCAGTGGCTGGCCGAATTGGCCCCGCAATCGACCCTGTTCATTTACCGCCAGGAACAGACTTTTACACCGGCCCAACTGCTTCCCCTGGCTTTCGATATCCAACCAGATCCACCCCCTTCGTCCGATAAATCTTCTTGAGCCGTGTCCATCCGTCCGGCGATTGCGGAGCAGACAACTAGCCCAACACAAGGTAGGAGCGCGCATCCATGGATTCACTCACCGTCGTCGACCACCCCCTGGTCCACCACAAATTGAGCCTGCTGCGCAGCCGCGACTGCGACAGCGGCTCCTTTCGCCAACTGCTGCGCGAAACCACCCTGCTGTTGGCCCACCCGGCTACGGCCGACGTGCCGCTGACCACCTGCCCCATCGAAACCCCGATGGCCCCCATGCAAGCCCCACATATCGACCAGAGCCTGATCGCCGTGGTCTCCGTGCTGCGGGCCGGCAACGGCATGCTAGACGCCCTGCTCGAGCTCTTGCCCGGGGTTGGGGTCGGCCATATCGGCCTGGCCCGCCACCACCAAACCCTGGAGGCCGAGCAGTATTATTGCAATTTGCCCCCCAACCTGGACCAGCGCCGGGTCTTTGTCGTCGACCCTATGCTGGCCACCGGCCACTCCGCCCGCGCCGCGCTCGACCTGCTCAAAGAACAGGGGGCCACAACGCTGCGTCTGCTATGCCTGCTGGCCGCCCCCGAGGGCATCGACCACCTCCGCCGCCACCACCCCGATGTAGAGATAATCACCGCGGCGGTAGATCAATGCCTCAACGACAAGGGCTATATCGTCCCAGGGTTGGGCGATGCCGGTGACCGACTCTACAATACCTGAGGACAAAGGGCCCAAGAAAGGATCCGCGGCGCCGCGCCCGGTGGGTCAGGGCCTGCTACCGGCCGCCTTTCGATCGCGTCTGGATCTGGCCCCGCCCGAATCGCCCGATTCCACGCAGGAGACAGGCTCGGCCTTTACCTTCAGGGCCTTTGTCTTAGGCGCTCTGCTGGCCGCTTTTATCGGCGGCGGGGTAGCCTACAGCACCCTGTATCTCCAGGGCTCCTTTATGGCCCTGGGTTTCAGCACGGTCGGCGCCGTCTGCATGCTGGTAGTGTTGACCGGCCTGGTCAATCCGCTGCTCAAACTGAGCCGGCTCAAAGGCCTGCGCCAGGGCGAATTGCTGTTGGTTTACATTATGATGGTGATGGCCTCGCCCATTCCCACCGTCTTCAATGCCCGACTCATCAGCCAGCTGGCCGCCCCCTTTTACTTCGCCACCCCGGAAAACGACTGGCAGCCCCTTATCCACCCCCATCTCCCCACCTGGATGATGCCGCACCAATTGGGCGATGCACAATCTTTTTTTGAAGGAATGGGGCCGGCCTATACCGTGCCGTGGGGCGCCTGGTTGCCGGTGCTGATAGCCTGGCAACCTTTTGTCTGGGCTCTATTTCTGGTGATGATCGCCACCATGGTCATTCTGCGGCGCCAGTGGATCGACAACGAACGCCTGGTCTATCCGCTGGTACAGGTTCCACTAGCCATGACGGAGATGGGGACAAAGGGCCAGCGCATACCGCCCTTTTTTAAGAATCGGGTGATGTGGGCTGGCTTTGCCCTGGCTGCCACCTGGAGCACCCTGCACGGGCTCTACGCCTATTTTCCGGAAGGGCTCAATTTCGCCCAACAAGTCGATATTTTCCACCAAGTCGTGCCCATCATGCGCGATACCTCCTCGCTGTATATCATACTCCGTTTCCACATCCTGGGCTTTTTCTACTTTCTCAAAACCGAAGTGGCCCTCAGTCTGTGGGTTTTCAACCTGCTGGCCAATATCATGCGCGGGGGTTTTTCCATTGTGGGCCTAGGCAATACGCCCAGCCTGGGCGGGGGCCATGGAATTGGCCATTCGCTCCAGGTATACCACGCCATGGGCGCCATGCTGGTGCTCTTCCTCAGCGGCTTATGGGCCGGCCGCCGACATCTGGCCACCGTCTGGCGCAAAACCTGGTCCGGCGATGAGTCCATCGACGACAGCCAGGAAATTCTGTCCTACCGGGGGGCGGTGGCCATAATCGTCCTCGGCACGGGCGTCATGGTGGGCTGGCTGTGGTTGGCCGGCCTGCCCTTATGGGCCTGCTTGGCCCTGCTCTTTCTGGCCGGGGCGCTCTTTGTCGCCTTTACCCGGGTAGTCGCCGAAGGGGGTCTGTCGGATGGAGCCCCACCGGTGGTACCGGCGGGCATCCTGGTCTCGGCCGTGGGCTCGTCGGCCCTGGGCGCGCCGGGACTAGTCCTGCTGGCCACGACCTATATCTGGAGCTCCAATATCCGCAGTTTCGTCATGGCTTCCTGCGCCAATAGCCTAAAGCTGAGCCAGGCATGGGGACACCGGCGCCCCTTGTTCTGGGCCATGGTCCTGGCCCTGGCCCTGGCCCTGACCGCATCCACCTGGATGATCCTTGAACTGAGCTATGAGCACGGCAATCTCAACCTGCGCACCGGAGCCGGGCAAGGAGGCCCCTACCACTATATCCAGGGTCTGCTCCGCTATCCCACCGAAGTTCACCTGTGGGGCTGGATCAATATGGGCCTGGGCGCAGCGGCCATGCTGGGCTTGACCCTGGCCCGCTGGCACTATACCTGGTGGCCGCTGCATCCATTGGGCTACCCCATCGGGCCAACCTGGATTATGGACCACCTGTGGTTCAATATGTTTCTGGCCTGGTTTATCAAAGTCCTGGTGCTCAAATACGGCGGGGCCAGCCGCTACCACCAGACGCGCCCTTTTTTCATGGGCCTGATTCTGGGCCAGTTGGTCCCGGGCGGTGCTTTCCTGGTCGTCGACCATTTTTATGGCACGGTCGGCAACGTAATTTTCTGGGGTTGAGCCGTCTTGATAGACCCATCTACATACTGTTTTGTCGCGCCTGGGGCCGCTGGCGGAAAAAATTTGGCCTCAAGTGCGGCAACGACAGTGAATATTGCGCCTCCCAATCTCGGTCGAGCCTCGTACCCAAACCCCGGCAACAGCTCCGGACAGGGGGCACGCCTCATCGGCATCCTCCTACAGCTGCTCATAGGTCTGTTGCTGGCAGCCCCGGGTCGGGGCCAGGTCGAATCCCTACGCGCTACCATCGAAGCCCTGGCCGACGTCGACTCGCGCCTGACGGGCTATCCCGGGGCACGGCTGGCCGCCGAGCGGGTGCAATGGGAATTAGAGGCGGCCGGAATAACAGATGTGCGCCGCGACTCGTTCGAGGTCGTGGTGCCCATCGATAAGGGGGGCCACCTGCGCCTGGAAGACAGCGGCGCTGAATTCCCCTTATGGGGCCTATGGCCCAATCTGGTGCAAACGCCGTCGCTGCCGCCAGAGGGGATTCGGGCGGGTCTGGTATACGGGGGCCGGGGCGAATGGGAACACTTCGACGGTCAGGCCATGGACGGCCGCGTCGTGCTGCTGGAATTCGACAGCTGGAACCACTGGCTGCGGGCTGCGTCGCTGGGAGCCCGGGCGGTGATCTTCATCGAGCCCGAGGGCACCAACCGCCATCAGGCCGAAGCCAAATACGCCCAGGTGCCGCTCGATTTGCCGCGATTCTGGGTACCCCGCCAAGCCGGCTTGGAACTACGGCGGCGACTGCACAGCGGCGAGTTGGCGGTGCAGCTCCAAGGCCGCATGAGCTGGGAAAAGCGGCCGGCGTGGAATATCTGGTGCATTGTTCCCGGAATCGACCCGCAACTGGCTAGGGAGCGCGTCGCCATCCAGGCCTATTACGACGGCACTTCGGTAGTCCCCGCCCTAGCTCCCAGCGCCGAGACCGCCTGCAGTATTGCCGCCCTGCTGGAGCTGGCCCGCCACTTCAAAACGCAACCGCCGGGGCGCACCACCATCCTGGTGGCCACTTCGGCCCATTTTCAAAACCGGCAGGGCATGGCCGACTTTTTGAACCGCCACGCCCGGCGCCATCCCCGCTTTGCCGGCGCCATGGAGGCCCCCCTTGGGATAGATCTGTTCATCGGTCTCGACCTGTCCAGCCGCACCGACCAGATCGGTCTCTGGAACAATACCGCCAGACCCGAGCTGCGACGCTTTTTCGCCCCTTTCGGACGCAACTTTGGCCACTATGCCCAGGACCTCCACAGCGAATCGGGCCCGGCGGTGGGCAGCCTGGTCAACGGCATCACGCCGATCAAAGGCCTCGGCTGGTCTACCTATATGCCCGGCGGCATCGCCGCCGACAGCGAACTGGCTCTGGAAGCAGGACTCATTTCCCTGGGGCTAATCACCATCAACGACGGCCGCCTGCAAATCGACTCGCCGCTGGATCGGGCTGCCGCCGTCGACTACGACCACCTGGCCCGGCAAGTCGCCCTGCTCAAAGGCGTGCTAAAGCGGGCCCTGGACGACCCCCAATTGCTGGTCGACAAAGCCGATTTTGCCCCGGTATTACCCGACCGCTTGCGCGATTTGCGGCTCAAAGTGCGGACATTTCCACGCCGTTCCCAAACGCCGGACCGCCCGGTGGCAGACGCCGTGGCGGTACTGCGGCCGCAGCAGCGCGGCCCCTCCGGCAAAACCATCAAAGGCGTGCGCCGGGCCCAGGTCCATTTGAGCGGCGCCCAGGGGGAACTGTCCATAACCGGTCTGCCCCAGGGCCAGTACCGCACCGGCGTCTACGTCCTCGACCCGGCCAGCGGCGCCATTGCCTACGCCACCGACCTGAGCAAACGGGCTCAGGGCTTTCACGGGGCTCCACTGGCCGACGGCTCGGTGTCCAGCACCGTGCAATGGGCCCGCACCGAGCAATCGGTGGTGGTCTTCCCCTGCCTGCCCAGCCCCTTTTACGGCCTGGTCAACCCGCGTTCGCTCAATTTCCTGGGCGGCATCACCCTTTTCAACAGCTACGACGCCCAACCACGCCAGTTTGGTTATGCCCTTGGTAGCGGCCTCGACGAAGCCGCCGGGGTGGTATTTGGCCCGCCGGGCAACGAGCCGCAAAACCAGATAAAAATACTGGTCGGCCAACAATTGCTGCTGCTCAATAACGGCCTCCCCGGCAGCCGTCCCAGTGGCGAGGGTTTTGCCCTGAAACGAGACCGGTTGGTGCCGACGCTGTTGCAGGCGACCTGGGATATGTGGCGCTTGGACGAGGACCGCCTGCAGACCATGCGAGATCACGCCATTGAAAACCAGCAGTTGCAGCAACTGCACCAGCGCACCGCCCAGGCCCTGGAAGCCGCCGAGACAGCCCTCCAGCAGCACCAGTGGAGCCGCTACGTGGCCCATATACGGGTGGCATTAGGACTGGAAAATCAGGTCTATCCCCAGGCTATGGCGACCTTGAACGATGTTATCAAGGGCATTGTATTTTTCCTCGCCCTACTCATTCCCGCCGCTTTTCTGGGCGAGCGCCTGTTGTTGGGGGCGGCGCGGATCACGCATCAACTGGCTGGCTTTGGCGTCCTATTGGCCCTGGTCTGGTTGGCCATTTCCCAGGTTCATCCCGCCTTTTCTATTGCCCATCCGCTGGTCATTTTGTTGGCCTTTGCCATTATGGCCATGGCCTGCTTCGTCCTGGCCCTCATCGGCAGCCGCTTCAACACCTTTATGAAAGAGCGCGGCGATCAGGTCCACCATATGGAAATGCGGCGCTTTAGCGTCGCCCACGCTGCCTTTATGCTGGGCATTTCCAATATGCGGCGGCGCAAATTGCGCACCGGCCTGACCCTGACGACCCTGGTCCTGTTGACCTTTACTGTGCTCTCCTTTGCCTCCTATGACAGCAGGCCACGCTTTATCTCCCTGCCCCTTGAACACAGCGGCGGTTATCAGGGCATCTTGGTCCGAGATCGCGCCTGGCAGCCCCTGGGCACGCCGGTCCTCGAATATATCCATTCCCATTTTGCCAGTGCCGGGCCCATTAGCCCGCGCAACTGGTTCGTTTTGCAGGAAGACAAAAAGACCTATCTCGAAGCGGCGGCGGGGACCACATTGGTGCGGACCTACGGCCTATTGGGTCTGCATCCCAGCGAAACACAGGTCACGGGGCTCGACCAGGCCCTGACAGCAGGCCACTTTTTTGCCAGCGACACCGAGGCCAGCTGCCTGCTGCCCCGACCCATGGCCGCGGCCCTGGGCCTGGAGGCGGCGGATATCAGCCGTGCCCAGGTGCAAGTCATGGGTCAAAAGCTGACCGTGGTGGGCCTGGTCGACACCGAGGCCTTCAACCGCATCCGCGATCTGGACGACGGCCCGCTGACCCCGGTCGATTTTGAGCTGTCGCGCACCAACGAGACGACCCTACCGACCGACCAGGCCACCACAGCCGTTACCCCTTCCCAATACCGGCCCTATGTCCACATGCTCCCCGACAATGTCCTTATTGCGCCCTATGGGATCGTCCGCCAACTGGGCGGCCAACTGCGCTCGGTGGCCGTCTCTTTCGACCCGGACCGTCTCGATCAGCAGGCCGCCCGGGCTCTGTTGGAGGACTTTCTGTTACGGGTAGCCGTCAGCCTTTTCGTCGGTCTGCGGGAAACCGGCTCGCCCACCATTGACGTATGGGCCTATTCGTCAATTGGGGCCACGGCAATAAAAGGCCTGGGCGCCCTTATCATCCCCATGGTCATCGCCGCCCTCATCGTCCTCAATACCATGCTGGGGACCGTATATGAGCGCCTCAAGGAGATCGGCATTTACGCAGCCGTAGGCCTGGCCCCTTCCCATATCGCCCTGTTATTCATTGCCGAAGCCTGCGCCTACGCAGTGCTGGGCATCACCCTGGGCTATCTGGGTGGCCAGGGGCTAGGTCTGGTCTTGAATCAGTGGAATTGGTTGGGCGGACTCAATCTGAATTACTCGTCTCTGGCCGCCGTATTTTCGGCCCTTATCGTCATGGCCGTAGTCCTCTTGTCCACCGCGTACCCGGCCCGGGTGGCCGCCCGCACCGCCGTCCCCGACCTGACCCGGCGCTGGCAGCCGGCCCCGCCGGTGGGCGACGAGTGGGAATTTCGCTTCCCTTTTCTGGTAGCCGCCGCCGATGTTAAAGGGTTGTGCGGTTTTTTGCTGGACTATCTCGAATCCTATGCCGAGGAATCGCTTGGTTCCTTCTATACCGAGGGGGCCCTGTTGCAATCCTTTGCCACCCCCCAGGGCCAAGCCTACGCCCTGGAGGCCCGGGTATGGTTGGCGCCCCTGGACCTGGGCGTCAGTCAGCACGTGGTACTCTGCGCCCAGCCCGAAGGCACAACCGATATCTACAGTCTGGTATTCTATCTGCGTTGTCTCAGCGGCGACAACGATTCCTGGCATCGAGCCAATCGTGGCTTTTTGCAGGTGATCCGCAAAGAGCTATTAATCTGGAATACACTGAAAGCACCGCAGCGCGCAGCTTTTCGCCAGCGCGCCGAAGCGGCTCTCATTTAAGCGCAAGCAGCCGTAATTGAGGCACCAAGTGGCCTCTCAAACACCCTCTATACCGGACGCCGAAACGAGTCGCCATGTTGGACGCACCAATTGTCCAGCAGAGCGCGATGCCGCTGCACTTCCCCGGCCAGGGCCAGATCCCGCACCCGGTTGCGGGTCTCCCCCGGATCTGCTTGCAAATCGAAGAACAGTTCCGGATTGCGGCCCCGGGAAAACACTATGTATTTGTAGCGCTGGGTACGCAGCATCCGGCCCTGCATATCCAGGTCCTCTGTGTCGGGGCATAATTGTGCCACTAGCAGGGCCCGACCCACTGCCGCTGGATCCTCGATCAACGGCTTGAGGCTCTGGCCAGTGACAGGCGGGCACTCTACGCCGGCGTAATCGCAGAGAGTGGGCAACACATCAATGCCGCTGACCAGCCGCTGCTGGTCCACCGCCCCGGCCGCTACCACCCCCGGCCAACGGACCATAAAGGGCACCCGCATAGGCTCTTCGTAGAGCATGAGCTTGACCACCCAGCGGTGCGCCGCCAACCCCTCGCCGTGGTCGCTGGTAAATACCACCAGCGTATTCTCTTCCAGACCGCATTGGCGCAACGTGTCGAGTAGGCGGCCGATATGCCTATCGACCTCTTCGGTATAGCGATAATAAGCCGCCAGATAGGCGCGCCACTGTATCTCATCCCAATCCCGGGTACGAGTGCCCTCCTGACCGTAATAGGTGCGCCGCCGACATTGCTGGATAAATTCCGGCTCGTCTGGATCGACGGCGAAATTGGCCGGTAGGGGCGGTAATCCCTCAGCCGTGGCAGGCGGGGCTGGCGGATCCATAATCCAGTGGCAGATATCGTGCGGATTGCACAGCGATACCCCCAGCAAAAAAGGCCGATCGTGCCGCCGCTGTAAAAACTGCACGGCTGCCTCGGTCACCGGCCCGTCGCCCGCACTGCCCAGGCCCAACCGCACGGCTGGATCGTGCAAAGCCTCAAAGCCGCGCATAACCCCGCCGCGGCCCGGATTATCGGGCAAATGCCAGCGCCCCGACCAGGCCGTCTGGTAGCCAGCCCGGCCGAATACCTGGCCCATATTGGCCAGCGATTCATCCGGGCTCATGCCGTTGACCAACACGCCGGTTTCACTCGGCATACAACCGCTGGCCAAGCTGCTGCGCGAGGGACCGCAGACTGGGGCGGCACAATAGGCCTGGGCAAAGCGCATTCCTCCAGCGGCTAGCCTGTCCATATGCGGTGTACTCAGGTGTGGATTGCCGGTACAACTGAGGGCCCCGGCCGCTTGCTGATCGGTGAAGAGAAAGAGGATATTGGGTCTGGACACAGTGTATTCCCTCTGGCTAGAAGCTATTTCATAGGCCCAAAGATTGTTTAAAAAGCGAACCGCGCGCTCGGTTCGTAGAGCCCGAAAAAATTAAAATGACAAACGAAAGTATAGTCGGAGATCTCATGTAAAAACACCAATTAACTACAAATTCGTTCTTTTTAGAAGGACTTTCGACAAAAATGTATTCATCGCGCGGGTTTTGGCGGTGAATCACTCTTTCTTTTAGGCTAATTTGCCCTCTTTTGTCCTCTATCGTATCATTCACTACAATATTTGGGCAAAATCTGCCGGCCAAAGTTAAAATTCTCCCTTAATTTCTTTGACATAAAGACACAAAAATGTAATTTACTTATCTTTTATTCGCCTCCTTTTCTCCAACTTATTTGGTTTGGCCACTCAACTCGCCCAAATTTGCCCTGATTATAAGCCCATAAGAGCGAAAACCCCCTCGACCGTCTTCCCTTTTAACTGGAACGCAAATTGCTACAATTCAGCTGTGTTTCATCTATAACCTTTTGTCCCCACAGGAGAACAAAATGAGCGGAAGCAGCTCCAGGTTGCGCGCCATTGAAGCGGCAACCAATTACCGTCCCATGACCCAACCGCTAAATTTTGCCGAAACCCCGACCGGCGAACTCTTCGGCGCCAATGTCTTTAGCACCAAGGTGATGAAGAATCGGCTGCCCAAAGAGATCTTCAAATCCCTGCTCGAAACCATTGAAGGAGGGGCCAAATTAGACATTTCAGTCGCCGACGTCGTCGCCTCGGCGATGAAAGACTGGGCCATTGAAAAGGGCGCCACCCACTATACCCACGTCTTTTACCCGCTCACCGGATCCACGGCCGAAAAGCACGACAGCTTCCTCACCCCGGACGGGGACGGCGGCGCCGTGAGCGAATTTTCCGGCCAACAGCTGATCCAGGGCGAGCCCGATGCCTCCAGTTTCCCATCCGGCGGCCTGCGCCAGACCTTTGAGGCACGCGGTTATACCGCCTGGGATGTGACCAGCCCGGCTTATATTCTGGAAAACCCCAACGGCACCACCCTGTGCATACCCACGGCCTTTATCTCGTGGACGGGTGAGGCCCTCGACAAAAAGACGCCGGTGCTGCGCTCCATGCAGGCCCTCGACGCCCAGGCCAATCGCATCCTGACCCTTTTCGGCCATACCGATATTGGTCGCGTCGCTTCGACCGCCGGCCCCGAACAAGAATACTTCCTGCTCGATCGCAATTTCTATTTTGCCCGCCCCGATCTGCTCAACGCCGGCCGCACTGTCTTCGGTGCCACGCCCCCTAAAGGGCAGGAATTCGACGACCACTATTTTGGCGCCATTCCCGAACGCGTCCTCGCCTTTATGCTGGAATGCGAGCGCGAACTCTTCAAGCTGGGCATCCCCATCAAAACCCGCCACAACGAGGTGGCCCCCGGTCAGTATGAAATTGCCCCGGTCTTTGAGACCAGCAATGTGGCCACCGACCACCAGCAGTTAATCATGATTACCCTGCGCCGCGTCGCCGAAAAATACGGCATGGTCTGTCTGACCCACGAAAAGCCCTTTGCTGGGGTCAATGGTTCGGGCAAACACGTCAACTTCTCGCTGGGCAACAGCACCCAGGGCAATTTGCTGGATCCGGGCGATACGCCCCACGCCAATGCCCAATTCCTGGTCTTTTGCGCCGCCATCATCCGCGCCGTCGATAAGTACGCCCAACTGCTGCGCGCCGTTGTCGCCTCGGCCGGCAACGACCACCGCCTGGGCGCCAACGAGGCGCCCCCGGCCATTATTTCCATCTTCTTGGGCGATCAGCTCACCGACGTTTTTGAGCAGATCAAAGGAGGCGGTGCCAAGTCGTCGAAAAAGAGCGGCACTCTCACCGTCGGTGTCGACGTTTTGCCGCCTCTGCCCAAAGACGCCGGCGATCGCAACCGCACCAGTCCTTTCGCCTTTACCGGCAACCGCTTCGAATTCCGCGCTGTGGCCTCGAACCAATCTATCGCCGGACCGCTGGTGGCCATGAATACTATAGTCGCCGAATCGCTCGACTATTGCGCCAGTGCCTTGGAAAAAGCCACCAAGGGCAATCCCAAAAAGCTCAACAGCGCGGTGCAGAAGCTGCTCAAGGATATTATCACCGAGCACAGCCGCGTCATTTTCAACGGCGACGGCTACTCCGACGAATGGCACGCCGAAGCCGCCGAACGCGGTCTGCCCAACCTCAAGACCGCCGCCGATGCCCTGTCGGCCCTGACCTCGAAGGACGTAAAGAGCATCTTCAGCAAGTACAAAGTGCTCTCGGGTCGCGAATTGGACAGCCGCCTCGAAGTCTATCTCGAACAGTACTGCATGAGTGTGGGCGTCGAAGCCAATTTGGTGGTGGAAATGGGCAAGACCGTCATCTACCCGGCAGCGATGCGCTACCAGAGCGAATTGGCCGCCGCCTGCGCCAACCTCAAGGCTGCCGGTGTCGAAGCTGATACCAGCACCCTGGACGAAGTGAGCCAGCAGATTAAAGGACTGCAGACCAGCATAGCGGCGCTAGAAAAAGCCATGGATGCTGCCCACGGCAAAAGCATGCTGGCCGAAGCCAAACACGCCTGCAAGGCCATTTTGCCGGCCATGCTCGAAGTACGCCAGTACGCCGACGCCCTCGAAGAATTGGTCGCCGACGATCTGTGGCCTCTGCCGACCTACCAGGAAATGCTATTCATCAGATAAAACGCATTTCCACAGCGACAAAGACCGCCGGCGCGATCCGCGTCGGCGGTCTTTTTGTAGCTGGACCGATACAGAGTCGTTCTTATACCAACTAGAATAGTGTGCGCTGGTTTAAATACCGACGAGCACCCTTTCTATTTGACGTGAGGGAACCTATTTTTACAGGGATTTTTCCTTCCTCCAAGCTCCATCCTAACAGGCTATGCTGAATATCCTCCACGACCTTCTCATCCAGACCGGCCTGCAAAACGAACCGGCCGCCGCTCTGGTCCGCACCGCCGCCGTTATCTTGGTGGTCCTGCTGGCATTTATCGCCGATCTGGTAGCCCGTAAGCCGCTGTTGGCTTTTGTGCGCTCTTTCGCCGCCCGCACCGGCTCCAACTGGGACGACATCCTGCTCGAACACCAGGTTTTCCACCAATTGTCGCACCTAGCCCCAGCCCTGATCATCTACTTTCTGGGCCCACTGGCCCTGGAGGGCCACCCCAATCTAATCGCCGCCGTCAAACTAGTGGTGTGGATTTACCTGATCCTTATCGGTACCCGCGTCATCGACCTCTTCCTCAATGGCGTAGGAGATATCTGGAGCCAGACCGAGGGGGCCCGCAATATCTCCCTCAAGGGCTTCATCCAGTTTTTTAAGATTATCCTCTACTTAACCGCTCTGGTGCTGATCGTCTCCAGTTTGGTCGGCCGCTCACCCCTCTATTTGCTAAGCGGCCTTACGGCGTTGACGGCGGTGCTGCTATTCATTTTTAAAGATCCCATTCTGGGGCTGCTGGCCGGTATCCAATTGTCGGCCAACCGCATGGTAGCCCAGGGCGACTGGATTGAAATGCCCAAATACGGGGCCGACGGCGATGTGCTGGAAGTGGCCCTGACCACGGTCAAGGTGCAAAACTGGGACAAGACCGTCACAACCATCCCCACCTACGCCCTGATCAGCGAATCGTTTAAAAACTGGCGCGGCATGCAGGAATCGGGCGGACGTCGGATCAAGCGCTCAATTTTCGTCGATATGAATTCCATCACTCACTGCGACGAAGAAATGCTGGAACGCTTTGCCCGCATCCAATATATCAGCGCCTATATCGATGAAAAAAAGCGGGAATTGGAAAGTTACAACCAAACCCACGCCGTCGATCCGGTAAACCTGGTCAACGGCCGCCGCATGACCAATGTCGGCACCTTCCGCGCCTATATCGCCGCCTATTTGCGCAACCACCTCAAAATCAACCAGGAGATGACGTTCCTGGTGCGCCAGTTGGATCCGACCCCCAACGGCCTGCCGCTGCAAATATACGTCTTTTGCAACGACGTCGTCTGGGCCAACTACGAAGCCATACAGGCCGACATTTTCGACCACCTTCTGGCGATTATGGGCGAGTTCGATCTACGCGTTTTCCAGGAGCCGGCGGGCGGAGATGTGCGGGCGTTGGGCGGGCGGCAACCAGACTAAACCGCCGCCTTAAAGCCCCACTGTCCTCACCCCACCGTCTTCGGGCATGGGCCCGTGCAGAGCACGGTCCGCTCCCGGCCAGCGCAGCTTGTAGTGCTGATTGCGCGTCTGCCGATAACCGGCGTTCCAGTAGGTGCTGGCCGCCAACCATTCCAACAATTGCAAACGCATCTGGGTCTTCAGCTCCTGGTGGTCAGGGCTATCCCACAAATTGTCCAGTTCGTGCGGATCCTGCGCTAAATCGTATAATTCGCCCTCCGCTTGGCCAATATAATAGACCAGCTTGTGCGTCTTGCCGCGCATCATAATCTGATAGTTATCTTCGCAGAAGACCCAGTCGCGCGGCGCAAAGCCGGTATCATCCCGGCCCAGGTACGGCGCCAGCGAATTACCCTCTAGATAGGTGGCCGCCTCGACCCCGGCCGCCTCGAGGAAAGTAGGACCGATATCCATCAGCGAGACCAGTTCATCGACCGTTCCCTGCGGCCGGTTGGACTCGGCGCGGAAATCGCATACCACCAACGGGATGCGGGTGATCGAATCGTACATTAGCCATTTGTACGCCATTTGGTGGTCGCCCAGCATTTCGCCGTGGTCCGAGCAGAACACCAGCAGGCTATTCTCCAGCAGTCCCTTCCTCTCCAGGGCGTCGAGCACCTTGCCCAATTGCTCATCGACCGTGGTGATCTTGGCGTAGTAATGGCGGCGCATTTCGGCTATATCCTCGGCACTGGCGCCTGTCAGGTCTATTTGCGCTTCGCCTCTGGTGTGAATAAAGGCTTCCTGGTGCGCCCGGTGCTGCGGCGGCTTATTGTCCAACTCGCCCTGGCGCTGCACCGCCGGCGGCAGTTCCCGGTCCTTGTACATATCCAGATGCCGCTCCAGCGGATCCCACGGCTCGTGCGGCCCGGTAAAGCCCACTTCAAGGAATAGCGGCTTATCGCCCTGCCAGCTGTCGATCCAGCCCACCGCCGCATCGCCAATAAAGACGTCGCTGTGGAAGCGCTCCTCTAAATGCCAGGGCACTCCTTGGTATTTTTGCAGCCATTGGGGATCGGTAAAATTTCGATTATTCGGCCGCTCCTGGCCGTGGTGCGCCAGAAAACGGCCCCAATCGTCGTCGCCGCCGCCGTTTTCGCGTTGCTTATTGGTCGGGTTTTCTACTTTGATACGCTCGTGGAAACCGTCGTCCACCCCCTGCGCTTCCAGGTGCATTTTGCCGATATTGGCGCACCAATAACCGGCCTCTTTGAGGTCGTGCACCCAGTTGCGGTGCTGGGACCAGTCCTGGAAAGCGTAGACACCGGTATTGTGCGGATACATACCGGTAAAAATAGCCGCCCGCGAGGCCACGCAGGTAGCCCCCGGGCAAAAAGCGTTGGTAAAGGAGACGCCCTCGCGCGCCAGGCGATCCATATGCGGGGTCGTCATATAGTCGCAGCCCCAGGCGCCAATGGTATCGGCCCGCTGCTGGTCGGTAATAATGAAAATAATATTGGGTCGGCTCATTTTCTTCTCGTCCGGATTAGGGTCAAAGATGCGGGTTGGATCTGATTGCGCCGTACAAGGCACAGCTTATAGCACCTGAATAGACTACGCCTCCAGCGGATTAGAGGACAAGTGGCATCCTTGCTTTAATTGGGTAATTATGGGTAGAATTAAGGCAATCGTTGATATCTCCAGCCCGCTAGCGCGGGGTTAGTTGGCCCTTGTGATCCTGTAGAATTGCATGCGATTTCTTGCCCCTTACTCCGCTCCTTTACAAGTTGCCCTGTGCCTGCTTTACTGGTGCACCCAGGCCACCGCCCAGACCTCGGTCGAGCACGACCTGCCTGGACTGGCCACCGGTCGGGCCGCTTGGGCCGACTACGACGGCGACGGCGACCTCGATCTGGCCCTAATGGGCGAAACCCACGACGGCGACCAGTGCCGACCCACCGCCGCGGTGTATCGCAACGACGGCGGCACGCTGGTCGAGGAGAAAACCCAAAACGAGCAACTGGTGGGTGCCTTCTACGGCGACCTGGCCTGGGCCGACTACGACGGCGACGGCGACCTCGATCTCCTGATTGCCGGCCGCAATGCTAGAGCCGGGGAAAGCCTGCGACTCTACGCCAATGGCCAAGGGAACGGTGCGGATCGCCGTTTTGAGCAGGTCGATACCCCCCATTTCGTCGGCGTCCGCTACGCCGCCGTGGCCTGGGGCGATATCGACCGCGACGGCGACCTCGACCTGGTGGCGGCGGGCCTGGATCCCAGGGGCAATTCCCGCACCTTGCTCTACCGCTCCACCGCCAGCACCAATCCAGACAGTGCTTTTGTCGTCGATGCCATCAACGACCAGAATCTGGTGGGAGTCCACAACGGCGATCTGGCCTGGGCCGATTACGACCGCGACGGCGACCTCGACCTGGCTCTGGCGGGGGAAAATATCCACGGGAGCAGCGGTCTGGGACTAGTGACCGAATTTTACCGCAACCAACCGCTGGGTGTACTGTCAGTAGATGGTGAAAATAGCGTAGAAACCCCCGTCAGAGGCGGCTCCCTCGCCTGGGCCGATTACGACGACGACGGCAACCTCGACCTGGCCGTCTCGGGTCGCGACCGAACCTGGAACACCGCTATCGCCCTCTACCGCAACCAACCGGCGGGCCAGCTGGGCCGCGACCTTCGCTTTGCCCCTCTCATCCAGGGCGGCTTGGCCGCCCGCCTAACCTGGATTGATTACGACGGCGATGGGGCAGCCGATCTGACGGCGACCGGCTCGTCCGTTGTCTCGACCTATCACACCGCTGTTTTCGCCAATCGGGCCGGAGTGCCATCCGCACCGACGGCGGCGGAATTGCCGGGCCTGGCCGGTGGCGATATCGCCTGGGCCGATTACGACGGCGACGGCCGCCTCGAATTGCTGGTCCTGGGCGTCGATGAAACCGACCGTCCTCACACCCGCCTCTACCGCGACCTGAGCCCGGTCAACCAAGCACCCAACCCGCCCGCCCAATTGTCCCCGGTCCAGGTCAGCGGCGGCAGCAGCCGTTTCAGTTGGCAACCCGGCGACGATGCCGAAAGCCGCAACTCGACCTACAACCTCCGTATTGGTACCGCACCCGGGGCCAACGATATTCTTTCGGGCGCCCTGCCTCAGAGCCCGGGCAATATGGGGCCCCAGACCCACTTCACCCTGCAGCGCGACTTGCCGCCCGACCATACCTACTATTGGAGTGTACAGACGGTAGACGGATCTCTGGCGCGCTCGCCGTGGTCCCCGCAAGAACAGCTCAATATCCAACCATTCATCGCCTCCCAACAGCGACTAGACGGGCTGATGGAAAGCGCCATGGCCTGGGGCGACTACGACGGCGACGGCGACCCCGATCTAGTCCTGATGGGCCAAAATCGCAGCGCCCAGGCCCAGACCTCGATCTACGGCAACCGCAACGGTACGTTGTCAGAACAGGTGGGAGCCGAGCTGGCCGACTTGCGCTGGGGCGCAGTAGCCTGGGCCGATTACGACAACGATGGCGACCTCGACCTGGCCCACTCTGGCCTCGACAGCGGCGAGCAGAGCTTTGGCTTGCTGTACCAAAACGACGGCGGCGAGCTGGCCAACCAGCGAACTTTCTCCGAGTTAATAAATACGGAGGAATTAACCGGATCCGAATTGGCGAAAATCGGCAAACTCAAAAATACGGGCGCTTTCAGCGACCTGGACTGGGGCGACTTTGACAACGACGGCGATCTCGACCTGGTCTTTATCGGCGCCGACGCTGCTCTCTCCAACCACACCTGGGTGCTGCGCAATCTGGGAACGGCGGGCTTTGCCGTTGCCGAACACGGTGAGGAAGAGGGCATCACCCCCATCATCGGCATCCAAAACGGCGATGCCCGCTGGGGCGACTACGACAACGACGGCGATCTCGACCTGGCTCTGGCCGGCGGCAACCAAGCGGGGATCTTCACCTATCTGTACCGCAACGATGCGAGCCAATTAATTCTGGCACAGGGCTCAATTTCTACCAGTGAATTCGCCGACAATGCCGCCGCCCAACTCGATACCCCCATACTGCAGGGCGTCACAGCCGGCGGTCTGGAATGGGCCGATTACGACGGCGACGGCGATCTCGACCTGGTCGCTGGGGGCATTACCGAATTGGCCGGGCCCGCCCTGAGCACGACGCTCTACCGCAACGACGACGGTCAATTGGCCGCCACTGCGGTGGCTCTGCGGGGTATGCAAGGGGGCGATCTGGTCTGGGGCGATTACGACAACGACCAGGATCTCGACCTGGTCCTTGTCGGCAGTGATAGCCAGTCTTCTTTTTTGTCGATATACGAAAACCGCGCCGGCCAATTCGCGCTCGATCCCATCCTGGGCTTGGAAGGCCTGGATTTCAGCGCCGTCTCCCTGGCCGATTACGACGGCGACGGCGACCTCGACCTAATTTCGTCGGGTCGTTCCCCGGCGGGCGATTTGCGCACCCAAATTTACGACAACCTGGCCGCCCAAATCGAGGCCAACCAGCCCCCCGAACCGCCTCCTATTCCCGCCGACGCGGCGCTGGATTCGGCCGCGACCGTGCGGTTGCGCTGGCTGCCGGCCATTGATCGGGGCCCCTCCCATCTCACCTATGACCTGCGCGTCGGCTCCAGCCCAGACATCTGGAATATCGTCGCCGCCGCCGCAGGCCCGGGTGCCCTGGGCCCCAATCTCTTCCACCGTCTCGTCAATCTGGCCAGCGGCACCTACTACTGGTCGGTGCGGGCGGTGGACGGCGGTTATGCCCGCTCGCCGTGGTCTGCACCGCAATCCTTTACCATCGATACCGTGGCACCCGTCCTGGCCGGATTTGGGGACAATCAGGCTACATCTGAGATCAGTGGTTTCAAATTGAATACCAGCCGCGCCGGCATCGGTCAGTCTCTGGTCCTCAATCTCGTCTTTATCGACCGCCACTCGGGCGTCGACCAACAGGTATTGCCGACGATCACAGCGACTATAGGCGGCCAGACATTTCCCTTCGAAGCCCTGCAGTTCACCGGCGAGACCTGGAGCGGCCAACTCACCGTAGATGCCGCCATGCCCTCCGGTGCGGGCCAGATTTCGGTGCGGGGTCTGACCGACAACAAGGGCAACGCCATGGCGCCCTTCGATTCGCTCGAGGCCTTTGTCGTCGACACGCAGTTGCCCAGCGTCGTCGAACGCTTTCCCCAGGCCGGCGCCACCGACGTGCCCGTCGACCTGGCTATTTTGACCGTGGTCTTTTCCAAACCGCTCGACCTAGCCAGCCTTAGCACCGACAATTTTCACGTCTTTCGAGATGGGATGCCGCTGCCGTTGCGGCTTGAAACCGCCGGCGAACCGGAAAACGCGATCCAGCTGGTGCTCGAAGAAGCCCTGCAACCGAGCACCCAATATACCGTCGCAATCGCCGCCGCCATTCGCGATAGACAGGGCAATCGCCCACTCGGCGATATTTCCTGGGCCTTCAGTACCCGCATTCCCGCCGTGGTGCAGACCAATCCCCCCGCCAACGCCCGCGTCACCTCCGGGGGCCGGCGTCTCGAAGTGGTATTTTCCAGTGCGGTCGATCCCTCCTCAATTGGGCCCGCTTTTTTTCGCCTCAGCCAGGATGGCCGCAGTCTTCCCCTGGAGCAGGGCGAATTCCTCTACAATGCTGCGGCCTTTACGGTGCGCTTTCCCCGCGTCGAATTGGTCTCCGGGAGTATCTACGAGGCAGCGGTCCTACCCGGAATAGGCGGCCCTCTCAGTTTGGCCCGGACCGAATGGCGCTTCACCACTATTATTCCCCAGATAGCATCCACCCTACCCAAAGATGGCGCCGCTGGGGTCACAACGGGTATCACCAACCTCCAAGCCACTTTTTCCGGGCCGGTGGCGCGCCTGGACCCCGAGGCCGTGCAGCTACGCGTCCGCCCCCTGGACAATCTCGAAGCACCCCCCGAACTGGTGGGTATCACCGGCTTCGGCGCCGATAGCAGCGGCACTCTCCTGCGCTTTTCGCCCGCCGCGCCCCTTCGGCCCTTTGCCCAATACGAAGTACTGATCGAGCCGCAAATTCTCGGTGCACTGGCCACGGTCGGGGCCAGCTGGACCTTCAGTACCGCCGGCCGCCTGGACAACCCGGCCCGCGGCGGCCGCCTGGTCAATGCCAGCGGCGATGTCGAGCTCTATTTCCCCCCCGCCGCCCTGGCCCCAGGCGCCGGGGAAGTGGCCATCCAACCTCTCGACGAAACCGAGCTTTCAGCGACGGCGCCGGCCGGCTTAGTAGCGCTGAGCCAGGCCTATTGGATAGACGCGGGCTCGGCCCAGTTGGGCCAAAAGGCAACCCTGACCATGCGCTATAGCCCCGAACAGGCCGACGACCTGAACGGCAGACACGCGGGCATTTTCCGCCTGGATAGCGATGGCCAGTGGCAGTGGATGGGCGGCACTGTGGATGCAGACCAGGCCCGTATCCGCACCGCTATCGGCCAGTTGGGTACCTACGCCGTATTCGCCGCCCAACCGGCCACCGGCCAGGGCCCCGCCGTGGCCGACCTGTCCTGCCAACCGCGCCTACTGTCGCCCCGGAGCGGCGGTTTTGCCGGGCAAACGGCGATTTCGTTCACCCTTGGAAAAGCCGCCGCCACATCCGTCGCCGTCTTCGATATGGAAGGCCACCTGGTGCGCCGCCTGGCCGATGGCGCGGCGCTTACCCCCGGAGTCAACGCCCTGGCTTGGGACGGCCGCGACCAGGACGGGCGCTTGGTCTACGAAGGCCCCTACGTGATCCTGGTGGAGGCCGGCGGCCACAGCGCCAAACAGATCGTCGTCGTCGTCAATGGCCAACGCTGAGGGTTGGTATGAAACAGATTGCACACATTATATATCTGGCTCTAGCAGTCCCCCTGTGGGCGCAGAGCTTTGAGGACGTCACCGACCATATCGGCCCCCGCAACGCCAAACTCAGTACCAATCTGGCCTGGGGTGATTTTGACGGCGACGACCAGCTAGACCTCTACATCACCAACGGGCGCAGCGCCAGCGGCTCGGCCTCCTTCAATGCCTTGTACCGCAACCTGGGCGATGCGACCTTTGCCGATGTGACCAACTTCACCGCGCGCAATTATATCCAGCTCAACGGCAGCAATTCCACCGCCGCCGCCTGGGCCGATTACGACAGCGACGGCGACCTCGATTTGTACGTGGCCAACCTGGACGAACAGGATCTGCTGTTCCAAAATCGACACGTCGATTTCACCTCGGCGAAAAATAGCTGGATCGAGCGGATCGATGAGGATTGGATGGGAATCGCACCAAAAACGCCGGGCGCCTCCACCGCAGTGGCCTGGGGCGACGGCGACAACGACGGCGATCTCGATCTCTATATTGGCAAATACTACCACGAGAATCTGCTCTACTTGAATAACGGCGACGAAACGTTCGTCCTGGCCCCGGAACTGGGCCTGAATGACTGGCGCGATACCGGAGATGCCACCTGGATTGACTACGATAGCGACGGCGATCTCGACCTCTATCTGGTCAACAGCCAACAAAACAATACTCTGTACCGCAACGACAGTGCCGGCAGCACCTTTGCCGAGGTGGCGTGCGCCCTCTCTGTAGGCAACCGCAAAATCGGCCGGACCGCCGCCTGGGCCGATTACGACAACGACGGCGACCCCGATCTGTTGCTGGCCAATGCCGGGGCCAATGCCCTGTACCGCAACGACGGTGACGACCGCTTCGTCGATGTGGCCGCTCCGGCCGGAGTACACCTGGTGGACGGCCACTGGATGACGGCGGCGGCGGCCTGGGCCGACTACGACGGCGACGGCTGGCTGGACCTATACCTGGCCAACGGCGACGATAAGCAATTGCAGCCCGACCAATTGCTGACCAATAACGGCGACGGTACGTTCGCCGACGTCACCGCCGCAAAGGGCTTGCCCACCGAACCTTCATACCACACGGCCGCCGCCTGGGGCGACTACGACAACGACGGGGCACCAGACCTGTACGTGGCCGACGGGGCCGCCCAGGGCGATCGCCTCTTTCGCAATACCAGTCCGTTCGGACGCTTTATAAAAGTATGGATCCGCAGCAAGGAGGGGCCCAAGCCCCCCAGCCTGGGCACCCGCGTGCAACTGGTAACCGCCAATGCCAATGCCCTTCTGGCTTCGCGCCTGGTGCGCGCCCGACCCGGGGGGCGCGAGCTAATTTTCGGGGTACCTGCCACTGAGGGGCCCTACAAATTGCTAATCGCGTTTCCAGGACATGACAAGGACGTAGTAGTCGAAAATATTGAGGCCGGCGCCGGCCCCATCCTCGTCCAGGAACCCTGAGGAGCTAAAGTTTGTTCGCATTCCTATTCTCGGTGATGGGGCTGTCGATCGGCCTCACCATTTCGACTTGGGCCCAAACCCAACCTACCATCGGCGCCCGCCCGGCCGCCTTGGGGGCCAGTTATATCGCCCTGGCCGACGACGGCTACGCCGCCTATTGGAACCCGGCCGGGTTGCCCGGATTGCGCCACCAGGAAATCAATACCATGCGCGCCGACCTCTTTGGCACCGGTTTCCTCACGTCCTATCTATCGTACGCCATCCCCTTCAACGACCGCTACGGAGCTGCCGTCGACTGGGTCAACCAGGGCTTTGACGACAGCGAACTGGCCTACTCTCAAAATCGGCTAGGATTTGCGCTAGGGACCCGCTTTAACGACTGGTTAGCTGTCGGCGGCAGTGCCAAGTGGTATCGCTTCGACGCCGGTCTGGAAGGCATTGGCAACCCTCTCGACTTCAGCGGTACAGGTAGCGGGTGGGGTTTTGATGCCAGTCTTTTGTTAAAGCCGTTTGCCGGCATTAGTCTCGGCCTCCTCAGCCAGGACCTCACCGGCACGGAAATAACCTATAATAACGGCCTGTCGCAGCCGCTCTATCCTTTCAAGATGCGCCTGGGAGCTGCCTACACCCTAAACCGACAGCTATCGCTGAGCGCTGGTCTCGACGAATCTTGGCGGTTGGCGGTCGAATACCGGGTGCATCCCGCCCTGGTGCTGCGCGGCGGAATCCACCGCGACCGCGATCGCCCCCAGGGCCTCTTCTATGCCCTAGGAGCGGGCCTGCGCCACAACTTCGCCCTGGTCGATTACGCCTATACCCAGACGCCCGACCTAGGCGCTACTCACCGCTTTTCGCTGGGGCTGGCCTTTGACTTGAAAGCCTCGGCCGTCAAAATTCATGATCTGCACTTGCAACCGATTTTTCCGGCGCTGCAAAAACGCTACCTGCGCAAGCCGTTGGGCACGGTCAAATTAACCAATACCAGCCGCCGGCCCCTGGCCGCCAACGTCAGCCTTTATATCCCGGCGGCCATGGACGCCCCCAGCCAATTGTCCGAAGCCATCGTCCTGGCCCCCGGCAGCGAGCAGATCAATCTGTTCGCCCTGTTCGGCGACCAGTTGGCGGCTTGGCCCCGCAATCGCGTCCTGGCCGCCCAACTCGAGGTGGTCTATACGGAAGGTAGCCGTACCCGCAATAGCACCAGGCAGGCTCCGGTGACGGTCTACAACAGCAATGCCGTACAGTGGGAAAGTATCGGCGCTGCCGCCGCTTTTATCACCCCCGACGACGAGACCGTGGCCTCTTTTGCCCGCGGCGTCCTGCAGCCCCGCCTGCGAGACATCCAGCGGGGCGGGGGGGCCAGCCAATCGCTCCTCAGTGCCATGCTACTATTTAACGCTCTAGGCCAGCACGGCGTGCGCTATCTGGCCGACCCCAACAACCCCTACGAAAAAATCGCCGGCCGCGACTTTGTCGTCGATAGCATCCAATACCCGGCCCAACTGCTGCAACGCCGCACCGGCGACTGCGACGACTTAACGGTCCTGTACTGTTCGCTGCTGGAAAATATTGGCATTTCCACGGCCTTGATAGATGCACCCAACCATATTCTGATGGCTTTCGACACCGGCGTAAGCCGCTACCAAAGCCAGTCCGTAGGGCTACCACAGGGCCAGTATCTGGAACGGGACGGACGGCTGTGGATCCCGGTAGAGGTCACCCTCTTTGGTGCCTCCTTCCACGAGGCCTGGAGCATCGCCATGGCCGAATGTCTGCAATTGCAGGACGAGGGCAACCTGACCGTAGTGGATACCCGCCGGGCCTGGGACAGCTATCCACCTTCGCCCCCGGCCTTCGATAACCGCATAATCCCACCTGAACCGACGGCTCTAGCAGCACTATACGACCTGGACTGGCACAGCTTGCGCCGTATCCGCGGCGACTTCCTCCGGCAAGAGTATCTGGAACCGCTGACCGACGACCTAGACAACCGGGCTTTACGGCAAGCTCTGATATACAATCTTGTCCAGCTGGGCGAATACCAACAAGCCCTGCAAGAGCTGGAGAAGGACGCTGCCCAGAGTCCAGATAGGAAAATGGATAATAACCGCGCCATTGTTTACCATCTCCTCGGCGATAGCGAAAAGGCCCTGCAGCTATGGGAACAACTTCTGGCTCTTTTTCCAGAGGATCGGGATATACAGAGCAACCTGCAGATCGCCCGGACCCAGATAGGCCGAGCAGGAGCGGCCCCCATTCGGCCCGCCGATATCAGCCAAGCCGGGTATAAGGCGTTTCCAATAAAAAAGTCGTTCCATAGGGGCGGTTGGGTTATCTTGGGTTCCCCCAACCAGGAGAATCGCCCATGGGACTGAGTGAAGCCGAGAAAGTTACCTATATCGAAACGGCACAGGTGCTCAAAGGCAGCGACCGTCGGCAGTTTATGGCCCGGGTGGTCAAGAGTCTGGGTCCGGGAGGGCAGCGTCGGGCCGAAGCGGTGCTGGGTTGGAATCGCCAGACCATCCGCAAAGGGATGCACGAATTGGAGAGCGGCCTTCGGTGCGTGGACGCCTATTGGGCCCGAGGACGCAAACCGGCCGAAGCCCATCTGCCCCACCTGCTGGAAGATATTCAAGCGATTGCGGGGGGGCAAAGCCAAACCGATCCGACCTTTGAGACCACCCGGCTGTATACGCGCTTGAGTGCGGCCCAGGTCCGCCAGCAACTTATCGAGCAGAAAGGCTACCGGGAGGAGAGCTTGCCGACGGAAGAAACGATCCGGGTGAAACTCAATCACTTGGGCTACCACTTACGCAAGGTGCGCAAGAGCCAGCCGAAAAAAAGATCCCCCAAACCGATGCCATCTTCGATCAGTTAGCCCAGATCCATGCCGAAGCGGCCCAGGATGAGACGGTATTACGCCTGTCATTGGATGCCAAAGCCACCGTGTTGATTGGCCCCTTTTCGAGAGGCGGAAAAGCACGCTTCGAGGTGGCGGCCGCCGATCACGATTTTCACCCAGAGGAGAAGCTAACGCCCTTTGGGATCTTCCTGCCTGATAAGGATGAGCTGAGTCTGTATTTCACCCCCTCTCGGGTGACCAGTGACTTCATCGTGGATTGCCTGGAGGACTTCTGGCGGAAAAATCGGGCGCGCTTCCCCCAGGTCGAAACCTTACTGATCAACCTGGACAATGGACCGGAGAATCACAGTCGGCGCACCCAATTCATGAAGCGGCTCATCGACTTGGTGGATGCCTTTGAGATGACGATTAAGTTGGCCTATTACCCGCCCTATCACAGTAAATACAATCCGATCGAACGGGTCTGGGGAATCCTGGAACAGCACTGGAATGGGCAACTGCTGGATCGAATCGATACGGTCCTCAACTGGGCGCAAACCATGACCTGGAACGGCCAGCATCCGATCGTCCAGTGGGTCGAGAAAACCTATCAGACCGGCCAACGTTTAACCCACAAAGCTATGGCGGCGTTGGAACGGCGATGGGTCCGGTGTCCGGCCTTACCCAAGTGGTTTGTCCACATGGAACCCACGCCGACTTGATGCGGAGTGCTTATTTTTCTGGAAACGCCTAAAGGCCTTGATTGGAACCGGACACTCGAAGATTTACAGTGGAAATAGTATGCCTGTCATGGCACCCGCCGCAACAAACAAAGGTCCATCCAGAAGGATTTGCACAATGAAGGGGATCTACTCGCTTATCGTATGCCTAATTCTGGCCGCCCCGTCGTGGGGCCAGCGACCCGCTCAACCGGTCCTTTTCATTCCCGGCTTTCTCGGCACCAAACTAGTCGACGAAAAAGGCGAGCTGGTCTGTTGCGACCCGGTGCAATTTCTCCTTCGCCTGGACGATCTGGAGCTGCCGCAAAATCCGCAGGAAAATAAACTCCAGGCCGAGGAAATAATCGACCAGTTGATCCTGCTGGGCCCATTCAAAGTCAACCAATACAACGGCCTGCTGCAAATCTTTGCCAAACTGGGCTTTGAGGAAGGCCGGGATCTATTTGTTTTTCCCTACGACTGGCGCCTGAGCAATTTTCACACCGCCGCCCAGCTGCGCCAATTTATCGACCGCCACCCTCCCTTGCGCGACCATCCTTTCCGCATCGTCGGCCACAGCATGGGCGGCTTGGTCGCCCGCATTTTCCTGCATGAATACGGGCAGCAATACACCGTCAGCAGCCTGATCACCATGGGCACGCCGCATCTGGGCAGCCTGCGCGCCCTGCAAGCGCTTTTGGAAGGATTTGGCGAAACTCTCAACCTCATTCCCGGCGGCGAGAGAATAACCCGCGTAGTCGGTTCGTTTCAATCGATATACGAACTCCTCCCCACCTACGAGAATTGTTGTATTCTCAACAGCCCCGGCACAACAGAAAAAAAATCGGTCGATATAACCGATATAGATCTCTGGCGGCAAATGGGCTGGTTTAGCCAATTCCCTCCGGCCCATAGACACTATGTCAAAAGCCGCCTGGTGCAGGTTGTCCGACTGCGGCAAATCATGAAAACACGCCCCCCCGCCCAAACGCAGATCTTTAAAATTGTCGGTTCCAATTTCAGCACCCCCGGCCGCGTCTATCTCAACGCCCCGGGCGAGCCGCTGGAATGGGCCGAAATCAACGGCGATGAAACCGTCATCGAATACAGCGCCGCCAACGGCGATTGGGCCGGGACCTTCAGCGCCATTGAGAGCCACGACAAAATTTTCAACGACGAACACGTGAAAATTCTGTTGCGACGCCTGCTTACCAGGAATACTTCGCTGGAGGAATTTTCTCAGCTCCTGGAAGATATACAGAAAACGCCCCCCACCGATTCACTGGGCGCTCCATCCCTGACGCGCGCCCGCCAGATAAAAAGCCAGACCTCATCCTCGACGGGTTTCCACAGCACCGGTCTTGTACAAAGGGAGGCGACCCCGCGACCAGTACCCCTGGCCAGTCTGAAGCTAGCCACCCAGAGCCCCTATCTCGACCCCGGTGCGCAGTCCTGGGTACGCATCGAACTCACTCAACCCGGCCCCAACGCACTGCTGCCACAGCGCAACACCGCCCCCATCGAACAGGTGCGGATCGAAGGCCGCCTAGAGGCTCCCCAGGACACCGGCCAGCCTCTTCAATTCAACGAGATACACCCAGGCATTTATGAAGCCCTGTTTACCGTGCCGTCGGCACCCGCTATGTACCGGATTGCCGTGCGCATCCCCGGTCTGGGCACCTTTGAAGAGCATTTCGTCGTAGTCGCCCGCCCCGACCAAAAACCCTGAGGCAACGATGATTTCGCTGCACAGCCGACTGCTGCAAATTCCGCTGCAGACCAGCTTCAAACACGCCTCTGCCCAGCGCCGGACCGCCGATAGCGTGTGGGTGGAAATCGCCCGCGGCCCCATCAAAGGGATAGGCGAAGGCTGCCCGCGCAGCTACGTCACCGGCGAGACATCCGCCGGCGCCCTGGAGTGGATCGAATCGATCCGGGTATCCCTGTTGGAGCAAGTGACTGGTTTAGAATCCCTGCGCACCTGGAACGCCGACCACAGCGAAGAGATCGACGCCAACCCAGCCGCCTGGTGCGCCATTGAAATAGCCTTGCTGGATTTATTTGCTAGGGAAGCGGATCAGAGCGTCGAAGCCCTGCTAGGACTGCCGGAGACAGTCGGAAATTTCCGCTACACAGCGGTCGTCAGCGACGAAGGCGGAGGTAAACTCCGACAGACTCTGGGTCGCTACCTCCACTTTGGCTTTGGCGATTTCAAATTCAAGATCAACGGTGAGCGAGAAGCCGACCTGAAGAAATTTGCCCTGCTCCAAACCCTCGCCGAAAAGGCGGGCGCGAAAGACCTACGCCTGCGCATCGACGGCAACAATCTCTGGGAAGATGCGGAGAGTGCTGGCGCCTACTTGGCCGCACTGCCGGTATCTCTGGCCGCTATTGAAGAGCCCATCCGGGCCCGCGACTGGGCCGGGCTCAGCCAGTTGAGCCAGACCCTCGACACCCCCGTCATCCTCGACGAGAGTGTCTGCACCGTAGCCGATCTGGAGCATTTTGCCGATCTGCCCGGTACCTGGATTGCAAATATCCGGGTATCCAAAATGGGCGGTATCCGCCGCTCCCTCCAAGTGTTGCAACGAGCTAAGGAACTCGGCTTTGCGGTCATTGTGGGGGCACAAGTCGGCGAGACATCGGTGTTGACGCGGGCAGCCTTGCTGGTGGCGGCCCAGGCCGGAGAAAATCTATGGGCCCAAGAAGGCGCCTTTGGCACCCTTCTTATGGAGCGCGACGCCGCCGAGCCGGTGCTGATGTTTGGCCCGGGCGGCGTATTGGCTTTCCCGCTGGCCGGCCAGGACCTCAAAGGCATGGGACTACAGGCGATTCTGGACAGTCCCACTGGCGAATCTGGCCAATAAGCCAATAGCTCCAACGATATATAACCGTATATAGTGGATCTTTAAGTTTCTATTTTTCAATTGTTTGGGAGTCATTTCGGCGCAAGCCTTATAGCGGCTGGCACCGATGTTGCTTATGGTCGGGGTAAAACACCTACTCAAGACCCCAACAGGAGCCGCTATCATGGCTCAAGCATTCAATCGCCTCATCCGCCCCTGGTTATTCTCGGCCGCTCTATTCGCCACGCCTCAGTTGTGGGGCGACACCTTAGAGGCCTATTTCCACGATCTGTCCGCCGCCCCATCGGACCCTTTCCAAGACGACTCTACACTATGAGAAAAGCCGCCTGTCGAGGCGGCTTTTCTCATAGAAATACCTACCACCTCAGACAGCCACTTCACCCGCCCTCAACGCAGGAATACTATCATGTATCGTATCTTTAACGACTCTATCCGCCCCTGGTTTGAAACAGCCGTCCTAGTAGCCGCCCCATTGCTATTCGGCTACGTCGCTATGGCTCATTTCAACGGCATATTGTTCCGCTAGCCATGCAGGAGATAGTCGCGGCCCTGCTGGTGTACCAGGAATATTATTTCGCCCTGATCCGGGTATTGATCCAGTCCTTCGAGAATACGCGTTGATGCGGTCTAGGGATCGATAATCAGGGTCCCCAAAAAGCAAGCCCGGCCGAAGCCATAGCCTCTTCCGGGTTTTCAGCCAATATGACGCCGAAGGACAAATAAAAAGGTCCAGATCGATAGCATAACTTCGACCTGAACCCTTGTTTTTACTACTGGTGCCGGAGGAGGGACTCGAACCCTCACATGGTTGCCCATACTGGATTTTGAATCCAGCGCGTCTACCAATTCCGCCACTCCGGCCACACCTATAAAAAAAACACCAGCCGACCGGGACCGGGACTGTCGATCAGCCAATAAGACCGTATAAAGTACGACCCTCAGCCCCTGCTGTAAACCCCTACGCGCCCGGGGGCCCTTCGCGCAAACGCTCGGCCTTGGGTCGACCGATAATCTCGGCGTAGACCACCGCCCGGCGGGCACTTTGGGCATCGAGCTTCCAACGCCGCGAGCGGCGTTTGCCAGCGGGCCGACTGGGTTGCTCCCCAGCCTCTTCCATGGCCAAGCGTCGCTTGAGCTGACGGGCGTGCCACTCCTCCTGCAAAGTCGCCTGCTGCGCCGCCTGGGCCAAGCGTTGGATTTCCCGTGCCTGGGCAGTCTCCTCGTCTTCTTCCTCTTCCTCATCCTCTATTTGAGCCCGCCGCTGGGGCTGAGTCTCAAACGGATCGCCCCCGGGCATGGGGAACGGCCACTCCTCCTTTTCGCCCTCTTCGACCTGCCGCGACTCGGTCTGCCCCTCTTGGGCAGCCCGCTCTTGCCGCCGCACTTCGGCCTCTTCGGCCTGTTTTTTGCGCTTGCGGCGCTCGGCAATGGCCGAGAAAATACTGAAGAGAACAAAGAGGGCTATTAATAGACCATCCATCTAGCGCTCCTCGGGCTCGACGCCGTCATCGCCCTCGGCGCCCGAAATAGAGTCGCGCATATCCGTATCGGCCTGAATATTGCGCATGCGATAATAGTCCATAATACCCAGATTGCCCTCGCGGAAGGCCTCGGCCATAGCCCGGGGCACTTCGGCCTCGGCCTCTTTGACGCGGGCCTCCATTTCAACCACCTGCGCGGTCATTTCCTGCTCAGCCGCCTGGGCCATGGCGCGGCGTTCTTCGGCTTTGGCCCGGGCTATTTTCAAATCGGCGTCTGCCTGATCGGTCTGCAGTTTGGCGCCGATATTCTCGCCCACGTCTACATCGGCAATATCAATCGACAAAATCTCAAAGGCGGTACCCGAGTCGAGGCCCTTCTCCAAGACATTCTGCGAGATCAGATCGGGGTTTTCCAAAACCTGTTTGTGCGTTGCCGCCGAGCCAATAGTCGTAACGATACCCTCGCCGACCCGGGCGATAATGGTCTCTTCGCCGGCCCCGCCCACCAGGCGGTCAATATTGGCCCGCACCGTCACCCGGCAGGTGGCCTTAAGCTGAATGCCATCCTTGGCAATGGCGGCGATAAGCGGCGTATTGATCACCTTGGGGTTGACGCTGACCTTAACCGCGTCCAATACGTCGCGACCAGCCAGGTCAATGCTGGCGGCCCTCTCAAAGGTCAGCGGAATATTGGCCTTGTCGGCCGAAATCAGCGCCAGGATCACGGCGTTGACATTGCCGCCGGCCAAAAAGTGGGCCTCCATTTTGTCCAGATCTACCTCCAGGCCCGCCTTGGTGGCGCTGATCTTGGGCCCGACAATGGACCGCGGCGGCACTTTGCGCAGGCGCATCCCCACCAGATCCTTGAAGATGGCTACCTTGACGCCGGCAAAATAGGCGGTGACCCACAGGCCCACCGGAATGAAATAGGTGAACAGGGCCAGACCGATAATAATAATGAAAAGAACAGCAATAGGTGCTAAGGCTTCTAACATAGCTCTCTCTCCGTCTAAAGCGAAGGGCTCAGGAATCTTCTTCCGGGGGTGCCGCGCCGCAAGGCTCCACCACAACGCGATTGCCCGCTACCAATACCACTTCTACGGCCTCGCCTTTGACTACGAAGCCGCCTTGGGTGACCACATCTACCGATTCGTCGCCAATTTGCGCGCGACCCGCCGGTCGTAAGGGGGTGAGGGCCACGCCCTGCTGGCCGATCAATTGGCCAAGCCCTGCGCGGCCCGAATCGTAGCCTTCTTGGCGAGTCGTCTTGCTCTCCAGTACCAGCCGCTGCCAGGCCCGCGCCTTGATCAGCAGACGGATCAAAATAGCCGTACCCAGCAGCCCTATCAAAGCCACTATACCGGCTTCCAACAGGCCCAACCGGACATAGGCGAAATAAACGCCCAGACACAGGGTGCTAAAACCCAGGACACCGAAAATATTGAAGCCGGGAATGACGAATATTTCCAGCAGCACCAAACCAAAACCCAGGATCAGCAGCCCCACCGAGTATAGCCAGGGCATGAGCTGGGCGTCGAGACCGCTCATAGCGACCGGACTACAATGCGATGGCCGCGGGCCTCGACAATTTTAATCGGCGTCTGGGCCTGGATAAATTCACCCTCGGCAATTACGTCCAGGCGCCTGCCATCTACCAGAGCCACGCCCACCGGACGCAGATAGGACAGACTCACGCCCTGGCGGCCGACCAGATCGGCATCGCCTTCGGTGGGGGCCGATACATAGCCTTGGGAGGCGCGCGTCTCGGTCTCCAACACCAGCCGCCGAAAGGCGGACAGGTGCGGCAGGGCGCGCAAAAATAAGGCCGACATCACCACTGCGCCAATAAGCGACAGGGCGATATAGCTCACTTTCTGGGAAAAATCGTCGAAGGTCAATAACTCAAAGGTGGGCAATTGGGCCAGCAGCAAACCCGCCAAAATGCAGAATATGCCGGCCAGGCCCACCAGGCCAAAACCAGGGATCACCACCACTTCGACGATCAGCAATACCACCCCCACCACCACGATCAGCAATTCCGTCCACTCGGCCAGCCGGACGATGAAATTGCTGCCGAAAAAGAGGGCCAGGGCCGCAATAGCCAGCGTCCCGCCCAGCCCCCAGCCCGGCGTGCGGACTTCGGCGATAAGGCCAAACATGGCCACCGCCAGCAAAATGGAGGTGACAATCGGATGGGTCAGAAAGCGCACTATACGCTCGGACCAATTGAGCTCGATGGGGACAATTTCGGCCCCGCTCAAATCGTAGATGGCCAGCACGTCCTGCAGACTTTCGGCCGTCTCCTCGGCAATCTGGTAGTGCAGGGCCTGGTCGGTGGTCAGCGTCGCCGGCTGGCCCGCCTCGTCGCTGAGGCCCGGAATATAGATCTCGTCCTCGACCATCGCCTCGGCGATTTTGGGGTCGCGACCGGTGCGCTCGGCGGTGGCCCGCATTTCGGCGCGGAAATAGGAAATCACCTTATCCGAGCCCTTTTCACCGGAACCGTCCACCGCCGTGGCCGCGCCAATAGTCGCCGCCCGAGTCATGACGATTTTGTCGCAGGCCAGCGAAATAAGGGCCCCGGCCGAAATAGCTCGTTTATTGACAAAGGCAATGGTCAGAGGGGTGGCGTCGAGCAGGGCATCGCGGATGACCGTGGCGGCATCGACCCGGCCGCCAAAGGTATCGATCTCCAACACCAGGGCATCGGCGCCGGCGTCTTCGGCGTCTTCGACGACGCGCTCGACAAAGGCGGCGATGCCCGGATCGATCATGCCCTCCAACTGCAAATTTAAATGGTACACGGTCTGGGCCGAAACCCCGACCGGCAACAAGCCGATGAGCCAGAATAAATAACCAGGTATGCGCATGGTAGGCGAGTAGGCCGGGGACCTGCGCTGCACGAGCCGATCTAGAGGGCCGTGCAACGGGCAGGTTGGCCATGCCGGCATAGAGGAAAATCAATTAACCCAGAGACGGCAAAAGCCCGCCTGCTGGCGATCGATCACCCTAAATACTACAAAAAGGAAGGGCCTTGTCAACGTCATTTGACGGCCTCCCGCCTGGGTGGTATGTTTGCCCGAGCCAGCTTATCCCCATACCGCCCAACGAGGTCCAACTGCCATGACCGATACCCCCACCCTCGACCTAGTGCTCAAAGGAGGCCGCCTCCTCGACCCGGCCAACGACCTGGACGGCCACTACGATATCGGCATTAAAGACGGCCGCATCGCCCGTGTCGAAGCCGATATCCCTGCCATCCAAGCCGCGCAGCAGGTAGACGTCAGCGGCCTACTGATCACCCCGGGCCTGCTCGATATCCATATCCACGCCTATTGGACCCGCAACCCGGACGCCGGTATCCGCGTCTTCAGCCTCAACCCCGACGCCCACTTCCTCAAAGAGGGCGTCACCACTTGCGTCGATACCGGCACCGCCGGCGCCGATGAATTTGACCATTTTTGCCGCTCGGTTATCGATACGGCCACCTGCCGCGTCCTGGCCTACGTCAATATCGCCGCCCCCGGCATGGGGCCCCCCGAGCAAGTCGTCGCCAACCTCATCCCACACCAAGCCGCCGAAACCGCTCTGGCACACCGGGACGTGGTGGTGGGAATTAAAACAGCCCACTACTGGACCAAATACCCTTTTGACGAGGACCACCCGCCCTGGGCTTCGGTCGACCGCACTGTGCAGGCCGGCGATATCTGCGATATGCCGGTGATGATCGACTTCTGGCCACGGCCGCCGCAGCGCTCCTACCCCGATCTCATTCTCAAACATCTGCGCCCCGGCGATATCCACACCCACGTCTTCGCCCAGCAATTTCCCATTGTCGACGAGCAGGGCCAGGTCTACGACCATATGCACCAAGCCCGCGAGCGCGGCATCCACTTTGACCTGGGCCACGGGGCCGCCAGCTTTTGGTACCGCAACGCCGCCCCGGCAATAAAAAACGGTTTCCCGCCCGATTCGATCAGCACCGATCTGCACATGGGAAATATCAACGGCCACGTCCATTCCATGCTCGACACCATGGCCAAATGCCTGGCCATGGGCATGCCCCTGGAAGAAGTGATCTACCGCTCCACGGTCACCCCGGCCCAAGCCATCCGGCGGCCCGAATTGGGCACCCTAAGCGTGGGCGCCGAGGCCGATGTGGCCGTGCTCAAGATCGAGGAAGGCGCCTTTTCGTACCGCGACTGCGGCTGGGCCCGCATCGACGGCCAGCAGCGCCTTGAATGTGCCCTCACCCTGCGCGCCGGTCGAGTGGTATGGGACCGCCACGGACTAACCAGCCCGCATTGGGAAGAGGCGCCCGAATCGTATTTTCTGCCGCCCCATCTGCAAACCGGCCCTATACAACGTTTGTGGCGCTGATATCGCATGGCCCGCGAATCGACCTCTATCCATCTGGCCTTGGGGGCAGCCCTGCTCCTTCTGGCCGGCCTCAGCCTGCCCGGTCTAGACGCCGGCCCCCTCACCCCCCAAGAAAGTCGCTGGCTTACCGATCCGGCCCTGACCGGCCCGCTCTTTGGTCTATTGCTGGCCGCCTGGTCCGCCCTGAGTCAGGATCCTTTCTGGCTGCGCACCCTGCCCCTGGCCGCCGCCCTGACCGCCCTGGTGATAGCCCGTTTCGCCGCCCGCCAATTGGGCGGCGCCCACGCCACCGCCGGAGCCCTGGTACTGGTGGCCGCCGCGCCGCTGCTAGTCTGGCAGGCCACCCAGTTGGGTCCCGATACCCTGATTTTGGCCTTAGCCCTGGGGTCTATATGGTGTTTTGCCGGCTACGCCCGCCAGGGCGATATAGCCTGGCTGGCCGGCTGGACCTTGTCGACCGCAGCTGGCCTGCTGGTGCGCCCCGAAATTCTCTGGGCGGTGCTGATTCAGTGGATCGCTGCCCTGCTATATCGCCGCCGCCTGCATTTGCCCCAGGGGCTGTGGTGGCTTGCCCAACTGGGGCCCATCGTCCTATTCCTCATCGTCTGGAATACCCCCATGCTGGCCGGCACGACAGTGCCCAGTCTCGACACCCTGGTAGACCGCTGGATGGTGCTGGCTACTGGCGCGGCGCGCCCCGGACCCAACCCAGGCGCCATTCTCTTTGGCCTCTTGGCCCTATTCGGCCTGGCCGCCGCCCGCGATGCCCGCCGCGATGCCCGCCGCGGCTTGCTAGTGCTGGGGGCCTTTATCCCTACCCTGCTCTTTTTTTTCCTGCCCGGAGGTCTGCCCTACGCCACCGGTGCCCTGGCCTGCTGGTGCATGCTCATCGCCATGGGCCTGCGCCTCCATCCCCGCTGGCTGCGCCAGTTGCTGTGGAGCGGGTTGGCGCTGAGCTGGGCATTTAGCTATTGGCAATTGTACGGCTGAAATAACAGACTGAGACGCCGCCGTTACCGTTGCCCAAAGGTTTTTCGGGGCTAGGACAGCAGCAGGACTTGCTTGGTCCCAGAAGCCAACAGCCATTTATTAGAAATACTGATCCCATTATTCGGTTGTCACGAAGGGTATGGGGGCTGTCGGCCGGCGGCGGTATGTGGGGGCGGGGCGGCGGGGAAGCTGAAGGCCGGGCGGGCGGCGCAGCCGGGCGGCAGGGGGAAGGCCGCAAGCGGGCCTCACATACCGCCAGAGGCCGGCAGCCCCCATACCCGTCCTTGGCGGCCAGTCCGTCACTCGTCCAACCTATCAACAGGAGCACACCATGTCCGATATCCTCGTCATTGGCGGCAGCGGCTTCGTTTCCGGCACCCTGGTCCGCACCGCCCTGGCCGCCGGCCACCGCGTCTGGACCCTGACCCGCGGCCAGCGCCCCGGCCGGGCCGGGGCTACCGCCCTAGTCGCCGACCGCCGCGACCCGGATGCCTTCGCCCGGGCCATAGGCAGCGCCCAGACCCAGTGGGATCTGGCGGTCGACTGTATCGGCTACGAGCCCGAGGCGGCCCGCCAGGACGTGGAAGTATTGCGCGAAAAAGCCGCCCATCTGGTCTTCATTTCGACGGATTTCGTCTTCCATCCAGGACACCGCACCTTTCCCCAACCCGAAGAAAGCGACCACTATCTAAACCAAGGCTACGGCGGTAAAAAACGGCTGTGCGAATTGGAATTGCTCGCCGCCGACACCGGCGCCATGACCTGGACCGTAGTGCGCCCCTGCCATATCTACGGCCCCGGCTCGCTATTGGGCTGCCTACCCAAACACGGACGCGACGCCGATTTACTCGACCGCCTGCGGGCCGGAGAGACCCTGCAATTGGTGGGCGGGGGGCACTTCCTGCAACAGCCCATTCTTGCCGCCGATCTGGCCGAGTTGATTTTAAGCACTGAGGGCAACCCCTCTGCGCAGGGACAGATTTTTGGCGCCGCCGGGCCCGATATCGCCGAATCGCGGACCTATTACCAGATTATCGCCGATTTGTTGCAGGTCGAGCTAAAGGTAGAGGAATTACCGGTCGACCAGTACCTGGCCGCCCACCCCCAATCAGCCTCCTTCCTCTGCCATCGCATCTACGATCTGGCCCGCCTGCAATCCAGCGGCCTGGCCGCCCCCGCCACACCTCTGGTCCAGGGCCTGCGCCAACACGTCGAAAGTCTGTTGGCCCAATAATGCCCGATTGACTTCAAGTTGTCTGGCTGTTTTGCTGTTTCTCTGGAGATATACCGCTGAACATTCGACATTAGTATCTCAAATTGGTATAAAACCGCCGTCCAAGCGAGGAGCCATAAACCATGCGCATCCCCATCACCATGTGCCACGGTATCAGCGACGGAGGCGACTACCCCCTCGCTGAAAACCATTTTGCCGCCCTCATAGCCATTGCCGCCGAGCTAGGCTTCCACTCGATCAATTACGACCAACTGGCCGCCTGGCGCGCCGGGACGGACGAATTGCCCGAACGCCCCATCATGTTCGATTTTGACCATCCGGTCAAATCCATGCGCTACGCCGTCCACGATATTCTGGCCCAGCACGGTTTTGCCGGCAATCTATTCGTCAATACCGGACCCATGGCCCCGGATGCCGAGGGCTACGGTACCCAGACCATGACCTGGGACGAACTGGCGCAGCTGCACGACTTGGGCTGGCATATCGGCGCCCATACCGTCACCCACCCCAACCTCTCCGAATTGTCCAAGGAAGACCCCTCGGGCGAAAAACTGGCCGCCGAACTAGCCGATTGCGACGCCACCTTGGAACGTCGCCTGGGGTTGGTGCCGCGCGATTTCGCCTTCACCGGCACCAGCTGGTCCAGCGCCGCCGAACAACAGGTCATGCAGCGCTACCGCTTCGGCCGCCTGTGGATTATTGGTGCCCTATACCAGGCCGACGGCCAGCAGATCCGCTACGCCGACCTGGTCGGCGTGGAAGGGACCGACGAAGCCGACGGCGGCCCCCCTGCCGCCGCCCGCTATATTACCCGGGAGACGCCTGCGTACCGCCTACCCTCTATGGAATTCCAATCGCCCCTGTTACACGGAAAGGTGGCTTTCCACACCTATCTGGAAGGCGCCTTGGACTAGGCATTGTAGGAAAGCCCCTCCTTTCCTACAATCCTAGAGTAGCCGCCCTGCCCCCAAACACGACCCACCTGAACAATGGCCGACGAGCCCCCCAAAAGCGCGGACCCGCAGGATTCGACACCACCGTCCCGACAAAACCCGGAACAACAACTGGCCCGGCTCGCCGCCGAACTAGATCAAGTCCGCCGCAACCAGGCCCAAGCCGCCCTGCAACTGAAGCGCCAGGTAGCCACCGAGCGCATCCGCAACGCCGCCCTGTCCATGCGCCGCACTCACGACCTGCTCAACGTGGTGGCCGTGCTGTGGCGGGAAATGCGCACCGTAGGCATTGCCACCACCTCCTGCAGCATCCAATTCATCGACCAAGAAACCCGGCGCATCCGCGCCTATTCGGCCTTTGATAATCCGCGCCGCCACGACATTGATTGGACCTCGGCCGAACTGGTCGAATTGGACGGCGATATCGCCGTCCTCGAAGAGGATATCCTATGGGGCCCCGAACTGGACGATTTCATCGCCCGCTGGCGCACCGGCCAGGTCTGGTCCTCCACCAGCAGCGCCCACGACCTGGAAGCCCTGCAGGGCAATATGGCCGAAGCCCTGGGACTGGACCGACCGCTACCCGTGCCCCAACACCCTCAATGGGTCAGCACCAACGTCCCCTTCAACCATGGCATCGTCGCCTTCCACGAACCCAAACTATACCCCGATCATATCGCCCTGGTGCAGGACTGCACCCAAGCCCTCGATCTGGGCTATATCCGCTTTCTCGATTTCGACCGCCTCGAAGAGCAAAACCATACTCTCGAAGAGGCCAACCAGCAGATCCAGGAGGCCAACCAGCTCAAATCGGCTTTCCTGGCCCGCATGTCGCACGATCTGCGTACCCCGCTCAACGCCATTATCGGCTATACCCGCATCCTACTGCGCAAAGTCAAAGGCCAAGTAGACACTCGCCAGTATCGCAACCTCGAACATATCCGCATTAGCGCCGATCACCTGCTGAGCCTGATCAACGATATCCTCGACCTGACCAAAATCGAAGCCGGACGCATCGATTTACAACCCCAAAGCGTCGAATTGGAACGGTTGGTCGGCACCTGTATAGATGCCCTCGCGCCCCTGGTCAAAGAAGGCGTGGAGCTCAGACAGAATCTGGCCCCGGTCGGCGCCCTGCGCACCGATCCGGACCGGGTCCGCCGCGTATTGATGAATCTGTTGAGCAATGCGGTGAAATTTACCGAGGAGGGTGCTATTGACGTATCGCTGCGGACAGAGGCAGGACAGATGCTGCTGGCCGTGGCCGATACCGGGCCGGGTATTCCGGCGGCGGCGCTGCCGCATATCTTCGACGAGTTCTACCGCGTCGAAAGCCCCAACCACGCCGCCGGCGAGGGCACCGGTCTGGGCCTGGCCATCGCCCGGCGCTCGGCCGATTTGCTGGGCGGCGACCTAAGTGTGGTCAGCCAGGAAGGCGTAGGAACGACCTTTACGCTGAAATTGCCGGTCCCGCCGGGTTAGAGAAGAGTCTTAGCCGCCGCAGCCGCCATTTCAGCCGGCCCTCTTCACGGACGCAACAGGCAGTGGCCTAGTGTTTGCCATCCGAGCCGGTGGGCTGCAAATCGATGGTGCAGGCCCCGGTATCGCATTCGACCCGGCCAAAACGGTGGCGGTTGCGGGCAATCCAGGCGTAGGCGGCCCGGCACAGTCCGTGCAACAGGGGGAGACGGTAAATCCAGGCCACCAAGTGAAAGGGCGGCATGCGCCGGTAGATTTCGTAGACGGCATCGGCGCCGACAAAAACCGTATCTGCCCCGATAATCAGACGCAGTCCCGTGTTGAAGTCGGATTGGGCCAGAAAAGGAAAACGCTCGTCCACGCCGGGGGCTTGCCGCGGCAGATAGTCGAATTGCTCTTTGCGGTCTAACCGCTTGATCCGTTCCATACTCCAAATGCAAAATCGGCATTCACCGTCGTAGACGACAATCTGTTGGGCCATGGTGCTCCTCGCAGCTAAAAGACTAGCCATCGACTAGGAATAGAGACACTTAAAAATAAAGGCGTCCAGCCGGACAAAACAAAACGCTTGCCGATCGGCTCGTACTGTAGCGAACTTACTGAGCCTGTTTCCCTTAGGCAATACCAGCACAGAACGGCCTAGACGGCGAGAAGCCCGGTATTGCTCCTCAGTAACAATTGTTCGTTCGAGGAAGTAATCGCGGCTCATCCAGACATCGCTACAGCCCAATAATACACACTATGCCCACATCCCATTCTTTTTTCGCCAGCGCGCCCAAAGGCATCGAATCCCTATTGGTCGAGGAGCTAGAATCGCTGGGAGCGACCCAACTGGAGCCCACCCGAGCCGGCGTCGCCTTCACCGGTCCGCTGGAAATGGGCTACCGCGTCTGTTTGTGGTCGCGGCTGGCCAGCCGCGTGCTGCTGGTGCTAGAACAATTCCCCGCCCCCACCACCGAGGCTCTATATCAGGGTATCCGCGCCATGCCCTGGCAAGAGCATATGGCCCCCGACGGCTCCCTGGCGGTGCATATGGTCACCGTCCAATCGCACCTCACCCACAGCCACTTCGGCGCCCTCAAGGTCAAAGACGCCATCGTCGATTGCTTGCGCGACCAATTCGGCGTGCGGCCCGATATCGATCTGCACCGCCCGCAGGTGCGCGTCCACGTCTACCTCTTTCGCGACCAGGCCCGGGTTTCGCTGGATCTGGCCGGGAGCGGCCTGCACCAGCGCGGCTACCGCCTGGGCGGCCACCAGGCCCCACTCAAGGAAAATCTGGCCGCCGCCCTCTTGCTCAACGCCGGCTGGCCCGCCGTGGCCCGGGACGGCGGCCCTTTTATCGACCCGATGTGCGGCACCGCAACGCTGCCCATTGAAGCGGCCCTGCTGGCCGCCGATTGCGCCCCGGGAGCTCGGCGCGACTATTTCGGCTTCACCCACTGGCGCGGCCACGACCCGCAACTATGGGCACGCCTTATGGACGAGGCCCGGCAACGTCGACAGGCCGGACTGGAGCGGCTGCCGGTGGTTGTCGGCTACGACGCCGATGCGGCAGCGGTGCGGACGGGCCTAGCCTGTGTCGAACGGGCCGGCCTGCAGGGTAAAATCCACCTTGAAAAACGCGGTTTTGAAGCGGTCCGGCCCCCGGTACGACGGGGCACCGGTGTGCCCGGTCTGTTGGTCGCCAATCCGCCCTACGGGCTGCGCCTGGGCGACAAAGCCAGTCTGGTCGGTCTTTACGCCCGCCTCGGCGACCAGCTCAAAAGCCACTTTGCCGACTGGCGCGCCGGCGTCCTCACCGCCGATACCGATTTGCGCCTGGGGCTCAAGCCGCACCGCACCTATACCCTGTACAACGGCGCCGTGCCCTGTCAGCTGGCGGTCTTCATCATTGGCTCGAAGGGGGCCAAAACGGACCCAACGGCAGCGGAGGCCAGTCAGGAAACCCCGCGGCAAGGGGTCAGACGCTCAGCATCGCCCCAACAAGGGACCGAAAAAGCCTCTAAAGCCCTATCGCCCGGACTCGATTCTGGAGGCGAGATGCTGGCCAACCGACTGCGCAAAAATCGCCGCCAATTGGCGCGCTGGGCGCGCAAAAACCAGGTGACCTGCTATCGGCTCTACGACGCCGACCTGCCCGAATACGCCCTCGCCGTCGACCTTTACCAAGACCGCCAAGAACAGCCTTGGGCCCATATTCAGGAATACCGCCCACCCGCTACCGTCGACCCCACCGGCGCCGCACAGCGCCGGCGTCAGGCCCTGTTGGCCGTTCCCCAAGCCCTGGAGATAGAACCACAGCGCTGCTTTTTCAAATTGCGCCAGCGGCAAAAGGGCAAAGCCCAGTACGAAAAACTGGGGACCAACGGGACTTTTTACGAAGTCGGTGAAGGCGAAGCGCGCTTGCTGGTCAACTTTACCGACTACCTCGACACAGGCCTATTCCTCGACCACCGCCTCACCCGGGCGCAGCTGAAAGAATGGGCCCAAGGACGCGATTTTCTCAATTTATTCGGCTATACCGGCACCGCCGCGGTGCAGGCGGGTTTGGGCGGGGCGCGCTCGACCACCACGGTAGATATGTCGCGGGTCTATCTCGACTGGGCCCAGCGCAATCTAACCCTGAACAACCTGGACCTTGACCACCACCAATTGGTCCAGGCCGATTGCCTGGAATGGCTCAAAAGGGCGCGGCAACAATACGGCCTCATTTTTCTCGACCCGCCTACCTTCTCCAATTCCAAACGCATGGATACCACCTTCGACGTGCAACGCGACCACGTCGCGTTGATCAAGCGGACCGCCGGCCTGCTGATCCCGGGCGGAATTTTGCTATTTTCGACCAACGCTCGCCGCTTCAAGCTCGATATAGACGGGCTGGATGGACTGACGGCCGAAGATTTGTCGGCGGCGACCCTACCGCCCGATTTCGCCCGCAACCCCCGCATTCATCGCTGCTGGAAAATCAGCCGGGCAGACGACTAGGGGGAGGTAGCAAACCTTGATTTGCAGCCACCCGAAGCCCAAAGGGCGTTTTACAGCAGCCTCTAGACTAAGTATCCCCTCGCTCGTCGTTTAGATTGACCCGTTGCGGTCGCACAAATGAAACGCCCTTTGGCACCGGCTTTGCCTCCATTCCACCAGACCGGCCCCATGAAAGCGCATCTGTTCGTCCTGGCCACCTTCCTCGCTGCAAGCACTTGCTTATATGCAGAGGAGTTTGTGTGCCGTGGCCACTTGGCCAATACCCAAACCCCGCAGATCACCCTGGCGGCAGCCAAGCCTGTGGCCAGCCGCACTACCGGCACGCGCCAGGCCCTGGTGCTATTCGCGCGCTTTGCCGACGATCCGGACACAGACCCGCCGAATTGGGCCGGAGACCTTTTCGATTTAGAACAGCAGGGCAGCTTCAGCCATTTCTACCACACGATGTCCTTTGGCCAATTGCAGATCGACGGCGATTCTGCCCCGCGTCGGTACGTCTCGGCACAAAACGCCGCGGCCTATTTATCAGAGACCCCCTGATAAACGTCAAGTATTTTTCCCGGATAGCGACAATTAAAATGCCCGGATTAAGGGGTTTGTTTGGTTGAGGAGGTTGTTTTCATCGACGCGGTTTTTTTCTGTTGGGATTGTTCGAGCCGATAACTGGGTAGGTTCATCTCCAAAATGACGCAATGATGGATCAGTCGGTCGATGGCGGCGGCCGTAGTCATGGGATCTTTGAAGATGGTGTCCCATTGCGAAAAGGGTAAATTGCTGGTGATCAGGACACTGCCCCGCTCGTAGCGATGGGCCAGCAAAGCAAACAGGACCTCCATTTCCTCGCGGCTGTGTTGGACGTAGCCGATATCGTCGAGGATGAGGCCGTCATATTTGCTCCAGCGTTTCAACAGCCGCGGCAGGGTTAGCTCACGCTTGGCCAGCAGTAATTCTTGCACCAACAGGTTACAGGGCATGAAGAGGATCTGTCGACCCTGGTGGATCAATTCTTGGGCCAGGGCACAGAGGACATGGGTTTTGCCCGAGCCCGGATTGCCAAAGGCCAATACGTTTTCGCCCCGGTCCAAAAACGAGCCCTCCAGCAAGGTGGTCAGCTGGGCCTTGAGTTTTTTGGGCAGTCGAGTCCGCTCCAAGGTCTGCAAGTTTTTTTCCAGCGGTAGTTTGGATTGCCGCAGGTAACGCTGGATGCGATGGTGGCGTCGGGTCTCGCTTTCGCGCCGGATCACTTCCAACAGGTAGCTTTCGTAGGCCAAGTCTTCCTGTCGAGCCTGGTCGGCCGTCTCCCCGTAGCAGGCCCGCACGGTGGGCAGCCGCAAGGTTTTGAGCAGGTCGGTCAATTCGGTTTTCAACGGCGTCGATAGGCTCATGCCTCCACCTCCAGCAGACCGTCATAAACGGTCAGATCCACGGGGGCAATCACGATCGGAGGGGGCGTTAAGGATGGGACCGAAGCGGTGAGTTGGGCCTCAATGGTGGCCTCGGTAAACCGCTGAGCATGCCCCAATACGGCTTCGAGGGCTTGCTCGACCGGGGTTTCCCCGTGGTGCACGGCCAGGTGGAGGATCGATAGATACGCCTGATCGGCCTGGCGAGGAGGATGGTCGCGGCGCAAGGCATCGTAGGCCATGCGAAATCGACTGGAGGGAAACAAGGCGGCCCGGTAACGATAGTTTTCGAAGGCGCCCGGTTTGCGCACCAGCCCGTCAATCAGATGCCGGTATTGGATCAGCGCTTGGCCCTGCCCCCGCAGCCGAGGCATCGTCTCGATCCGCCGACGGGTATACCAGATTTCCACGTGCTCAGCATGGAGGTGGACCTCGACGGTTTCGCCGATGAGGCGACTGTCCACCGAGTAGACATTGCGGCTGACCCGGATGGTCGAGGAGGGGCCGACCTTGACCTGCCAGCGTTTGCTGGAGTCCAAGCGCTGGGCCGGCAAGGGGCGCAACTGCGCCCGCTCTTCGGTCAGGCGCGCCTGCCGGGGCGCATTGAGCTGGGCAAATACTTGGCGTAGAAACGTGGCATAGGCGGCCCGATCCTCAAAATCGCGGTGGCCCCTCAGCAACAACGACTGCTCAAGGGCTTGTTTCAAGCGATAATGCCGCTGCTCGACATCGCCATTTTCATGCGGACTGGCTGCCTGGATCAACCGGCCCTCCAGGCCATAGTGCCGCAACAGGGCCGCATAGCGGGCGGTAAAGATCCGCTGGCGCGGTTGGGGCGGCGTAGCCGCGGTCAGTCGGTCCGTCTGATGCTGGTGTGGCACCCCACCCAACGCCCATAAGGCCTGCTGCAACCCCGTGCTGAGACTCTCGAAGCTCTCCGAAAAACAGATCATGCCTGTTTCCCAATTGGAATAGGGCAGCACAAAATGATACAGCAGATGCTCAAAGGGCTGACCGGCCAAGGTAATGCTCAACGAGCTCATATGGGTGAAATCCGACTGAGCCAATTGACCCGGCCTATGGACCTGGGGGAAAAATACCTCTTTGGGCGGGCCCTGGGTGGCGCGCCAGACTTTGATCCGGCGCTGCAGCGTGCGCAGTTGCCCCTCGCTAAAGTGTCCAGGATACTGCCGTTGCAGCTGGGTAAAGAGGGTTTTGGCCTGCAGCCCGGGATTGACCGCCAGAGCGGCGGCCACCTCATCCCATACCTGGGCAAACGGGTCGGGCCGGGTCCGCCAGGTGTGCGGGCGTCGGGCTTGGCTGGGTACTTGGCCACTATCTCGATACTTACGGGCGGTTTTCTCGTCCATCCCGGCTTGCGCGGCCGCCACACCCAAGGGCCGCTGCTGGCTCAGTTGTTTCATCAGTCGTCTCACTTGTTGATCCGTAACCATCCAGACCTCCTTGAAAGGATCTCTGGCTAGGATACGGAGGGGCGATGAAACCGGGAATTCTAATGGTCGTCAGCTGGATTTATAAATGTCGTTAATCAGACCCCCACTGATCCGGGCGAATATACTCAATTTGCCCTGGAGATCCTGGATCGGGCCGACCGCGATATCGACTTTGCCCGCTTTGACAACGACGGTCCCGACGGCGTGCCCAATTCGGGCGACGACGACGGGGTGGCCGACGCGGTCTTCCTGGTGGTACAAAGGACACCGCCCCATTTCATCCTGGGCCCGGCCACGGGGGTCGGCCACTTGGGCTTTGAAGACGATTTTATCACCGGCGACAGCGGCCAAAACGGCCAGCCTATCCGCATTGCCCCGGCCCAGGGCACCCTGCAGCAGGGGCGTACTTTCAGCGAGACCGTCGGCACCCTCTGCCACGAATACGGCCACGTCCTGGGCCTGCCCGACTTGTTCAATACAGCCTTCCTGCGCAGCGACGAGCCCGGCGCTCCGGAAAACGATTCGGCCGGCATCGGGCGCTGGGGCCTGATGGGCTGGGGCGCCCTGGGCTGGCAAGGCGACGATGGCCCCGCCAGTTTTAGCGCCTGGAGCCGGCTGCGCCTGGGCTGGGCCCAGATTGACGAACCGCAGAGCCAGGAAGAGGAAATGCGCCTGGAGGATGTGGGGCGCAACGGCCGCCTCTACAAGATCCCGCTCAGCGGCCGAGAGTATTTCCTGGCCGAATACCGCAGGCGCAGCAGTACCTATTACGACCGCGGCATCCCCGCCGAGGGGCTGCTGGTCTGGCACGTCGAACGGACCTTGCCCGCACCCGGGGCTGTCCCCCAATGGGTGGTGGACCTCGAATGCGCCGACGGCCGCTTCACCGAGGCCGGCTATCCGCTGGGTCAATCGGCTGCCCCGAAAACGGGCGGCGACAATCTCGACTTCTGGGCCCACGACTCGGCCTATGCCCAGGAGCACGGAGGCAATCTGGGCGACACCACCGATCCGTTTGGCAGTCCGCAATACCCGGCTTTCACGCCTGCCACCAACCCGGCCGCCACCAGCAACGACGGTCGCCTGGAGATGCATCTGCAGCAGATCCGCCTGCAGGATGGGTTAGCCACGGCCCAGGTCAAAACCGCCCCAGCGCTGCTGGTGGTAGAGGATTTAATCCTGGACGATAGCAGCGGAAACGGTATTATCGCCGCCGGCGAAGAGGTCCAGATCCGCTTCACCCTGACTAATCAGGGCGGAGTCAGAATGACCGACTTGTGGGCCGTCCTCACCACCGCCGATTCCCTCGCCACTATCGTCCAGCCAGAAGCCCGTTTTCGCGATTTGAATATCGGTCGGACCACCTTGGGGGCCACCGCCGGCACCGGTTTTCCCCGCTTTCGCCTGGAGTCCGATTTTATCGGCGTCCATACCGCCGAGCTGGTTCTGGCCATCTTTGCCGGCGATTTGCCCCTGGCCTTGGAGGAATTCACCGCCAGTGCAATCTCTCCCCGCCAGACAGTCGCCTCGATCGACCTACTCGACCCCCTGGGCAACGGCGACGGCCAGGTGCAGCCGGGAGAGTTCTTCCACCTGCAATTGGCCTTAGATCTCCAACGAGCCCATTTGCTCAACGGTCTGACCTTTAACCTGCACTCTCTGGACGAGCAGGTGCAGCAACTCGACGATAGCCGCATTTTGTGGAGCGCCGATACGGCCGAGGGTATCCACAGCTTGCAAACGCCCGAATTCCTGGCGGCGGGGAATCTTCCCGCCGGCCATATGGCCGCCTTCGAATTGTTGGCCGACAGCGGCTTTGGCACCTGGCGCGATACCCTGCATATAGCTATCGCCCCTGGTGCAGATCGCACACCACCGCGCCTGGGGCAGCTCCAGGCCCGACAAGAGGACGGTCTCCTCAAAGTATTCCTGCCCGCCGCCCTGGCCGTGGACGGTAGCGCCCTGGAACAGGTCAGCGCAACCTTCTATGCCGTCGCCGATTCCTCCATCCTGGCGACAGTGCCCTTGGTCTGGGACGGCCGCCGCTATGTAGGCATATGGGACAACGGCCCGCCCGGGACTTATTTACTGTCCAGCCAGGCCGTAGACGCGGCCGGAAATGGGGGTCAGAGTCGCCTGCAACGCATAAACCTACTCAGCCGGGCGGACCTCCCCGGCGGCGACCAGAGCACGGCACCTTGGCGCCTATTGGGACCCCACAGCGCCCATTGGCAGCCCCGGATCAACAATTTCGCCAACGCTCCAGCAGATCCCAATACCCTGTACTTGACCACCAGCCAGAGTCTCCTGCGAAGCACCGACGGGGGGCGTACCTGGAGTCGTACGCCTCTTATGCGCCCGCCCACGAATATTTGGGTAGATGCCCTGGATCCACGATCAATCTACCTGGGTAACGCCTGGATCGACCGGGTCTTCCACAGCCGGGACGGGGGCTTCACCTGGAACCAATATCTCATGACCGACCGCAGTCTATTAGGTATTGATCGGGTGGTCCCCGGCCGACTGTATTCCTGGGAGGGCTTCCGCCGCTTAGGGTTGTCGCACGACGGCGGAGTTACCTGGGAAGATACCGGCCTCGATTGGCCCAATTTCTGGCGGCCGTTTTTCCTCACCTGTAAAACCGACCCGCTGGTGACTTATGCAGGACTGAGTCAACAGGACAGTCAATTGGCCCTGAGCCAAGACGGCGGGGCCAGTTGGACCGTACAGCCGCTGGATTTCGACCTGCAAGCCATCGCCCTCGACCCCAATTCGTGCCAGGGCCTATACGCGGCCAGCTCCCAAGCCCTGTATTACAGTGCCGACGGCGGGGCCTATTGGCAACAGCGGAGCCAGATCGACGAGCCGCTGGTCGATCTGGTGGTACACCCGCAAGATCCCTTGCTGCTGACGGCCAGAATAAGTCGTGGTCCCAAAGAAATCCTCTGGCGCTCAACAGACGGCGGTTTTACCTGGACGGCCCTGGAACAGCCCGATGGCGGTTTTTCTTTCGTATTTGTCCTGGATCCAGGGCGGGCGCGCATTTTTCTTCAATCCTTCGAAAAAGCACAGGTCAGCCACGACGGCGGACTTTCCTGGAATCCAATGGAATTGCAGGGCCTGACACCGCCTGTGGGCGGGCTAGATTTCAGTCCTTCGGGCCAACTCTACATTGGCTCTGAAAACAACCGGCCCGATAATACCCGCAGTCTGCAGTCGGGGATCTACCGCAGCGACGACGGCGGCCTCACTTGGCAATGGCTGAGTCAGCAGGTCCGGTTCTGGGCTTCGGGTGGATTGGCCATCCTCGTCGACCCCGACCGGCCCACAACTCTGCTGGGTTTAACGCCCTGGAATCTTATGCGCAGTCTGGACGAAGGACAGAACTGGGACGAAGTAGTGGGCACTTCCAGTACATTCAATATCTCTGGCGTCGATCCGGCCCGCGGCCTAGTGGCCGATACCCAGAGCAGCGGCGTCTATTATTTTTTCTCCCGCCAACTAGACGAAAAAGCGCTCTACCGCAGCACCGACTTCGGCCAGACCTGGCTGCCGCGCGCCGGCGGACTGGACGGCCGACTCACCGGCGGGATCACCCTCGACCCGCGCACTCCATCCATTCTGTACGCCGGCCTATCCGACCAGGTCTGGCGCAGCCAGGACGCCGGACTAAATTGGTCCCTGCGGGCAGCTTTTGCACCTACCGAACATATCGCCGCCCTGGGTTTCTCGCCCCGAGGAGAGGATTTGTACGCCGCCACCACCCACACCCTGTACCGCTCCCAGGACAAAGGCCTGTCCTGGACCCAACTGCGCCCGCTGGACCCGACCGATCCCCGGCGGCTCCTGCGCTTTAGCCCGCACAAAGCAGATCTGGTGCTATTAGTGGAAGGCCGCCGCTTATTGGTCAGTCAGGACCAGGGCCGCACCTGGGACTCCCTCGACCCGGGGCTGGGGTTGATGCCGTGGTTCAACGAAGTGGCCGTCGACCCCTTCGATCCAGAGTTGATCTACGCGGCCACGCCCCACGGCCTGTACAGCCGGCGCCTGCAAACCGCCACAACCGTAGACCCAGCCGCAGCCACGGGCAACGCCTTTGCCCTGGAGCCCAACTACCCCAACCCCTTCAACGCCGCCACTGCTATCGCCTACACCCTGCCGACAGCGGCTCGGGTGGACGTGAACATTTACAACGCCTTGGGCCAGCAGATCCGCCAATTGGTGCACGCCCGACAACCGGCCGGATATCATACGGTCATATGGGACGGCCGCAACGAAGATGGACAAGCCGTATCCAGCGGCGTGTATTTCTACCGACTCACGGCCGAGGGAACAGGTCAACACTTAGTACAGACGAGAAAACTGGCTTTGATCCGGTGATCCAGTCGCCCCCTTTTAGACCTGCCCCACCTGCCGCACTTCCACAAAACGCCCCCGCTCGGCCGATTGCCGCGCCGCCAAACAGGCATAGACGCTCTGGATACCTGTCTCAATAGGCGTGCGCGGCTCGCCTTTACCCTGGATCAGGGAAATGAAATCCCGCGCCAATTCGGTATCACCGCCAAAATGGCTGGCCCCTTCCCCGGCCCGTTCGGTGGCGGTAAAGGGCGCATGGTGCCGCACCCGGCGCAACTCATTGGCGTACCAGTCAAAACCCACCGTGCCCAGATAGCCGCTCACCGTAGCCCCGCGCACGGCGGCATCGCGCCGAGCGTAAAATACCTGGGTGTACACCCCGTGGGCTCCGGAGGCAAATTGCAGCAGCGCCGAGGAACAGTCCTCGTTGAGCTTATCGCCCTGGCCGCAGTCTTTGCTAAAAAGGCAGGGATGGTCGCTGGCGCGCCCGCCCGAACCGTTGCGGCGACGGTTTTGCGGACTTTCCAGACAGGTCTCGACCTCGTCGCATTTAGCGCAGGTAAGGCCCGCCTTCTTGTCACCGCCAAAAACGTGGCCGCGGGTGGCCATGGCGGCAATGCGGACGATGGGCTCGCCCATCAAATAGCTGATATAGTCGAAATCGTGCGTCGCCTTTTGCAGAAAGAGCCCGCCCGTAACCTCAAAATCGCGGTACGCCGCCTCCCAGTATACCGTGCCGTAGGGTACATAATTGGTCGCCTGGATATGCACCGGGCCCCCCACGGCCCCTTCCGCCACGTACTGTCGGGCCAGCTCGCACAAAGGCGATACTCGCAGGGGAAAACTGACCACAGCCCGGCAGCGCGTATTGTCAAAAGCCCGCTCCAACGCCGTCGCCTGCCGCATGGTGACGGCCACCGGCTTTTCGAGAAATAACGGCAGATCGTAGCGCGCCGCCTGAATAGCCAGCGGCGTATGCAAATTGCAGCGCGTGCCAATGGCCAGGGCGTCGAGTTTGCCGCCCCGCACCAGGGCATCGAGGTCTTTATAGAACACGGCCCCCTCTCTGTCGCATTCGGCCAGCCGTCCGCGCACGCCCTCTTCGTCGGGATCGACCACCCCCACCACCCGCAAATCGGGCGCTTCGCCGCGGAAAGGTCCGTTTATCATACCGTGGATACGGCCGCCATAGCCCACTACGCCCAGACGGATCATATGCTCTTTTCTCCCGTTTTACTGCTGTGTTTTATGTTTTGAAGAACGGCGGACGCCCAATATGAGAACACCTGACAGCTGTATCGCACGACCGCGCAGGGGCCAGCCCCCAGACCATTTTCTCCTTCTTAATACCAGTTGCCAACAAAGGGTCAGGGGGTGTCGGCCGGCGGCGGTATGTGGGGGCTGGGCGGCGGGGAAGCTGGAGGCCGGGTTGGCGGCGCAGCCGGGTGGGGTAGGGAAGGCCGCAAGCGGGCATCACATACCGCCAGAGGCCGGCACCCCCTGACCCGCCCTTTGCAGCTAGCCCATCACCCCCAAACCGACTTATCCCGATAAAAAGGCACATCCAACGCCTCCAACCGCGCCCCGTGCCCCCGCAAGCGCCCGGCAAAATCACCCCACGAGCGCCCGGCCCCCGACGACCATACCACCTCGGCCAAAGCGCACAGCCGCGGCAGCACCATCTGTTCCACCGCCCGCCCATCGGGCATGCCCTCGGACCAGACATTGCCCTGGGCCCCCAGAATATGCCCGGCCTGGGCCGCATCCAATTCTGGCGGGGTCGGATCAAATTGATACACCTGCTCCAACGAGATCACCCCCAGCCGGCCCATCTCGTCGGGGTGGTCGGCGTGCTTATAGTCAAAATAGCAGGACTCATCACCACATCGTGGCCGGCCCGGGCGGCGGCAATACCCCCTTCATTGCCGCGCCACGACATGACTGTCGCACCCGGAGCCAACCCGCCTTCCAAAATCTCGTCCCAGCCGATAATTCAGACCCCAATCGCCTATGCCCTTCATCAATTTCCACACGGACGGGTTCGGGAATAATGGCAAGCGCCTCCATGCGGCCTATATCTCTTCCCGCAGGGCGTTGATGAAGCGCACGTCACAACGGGCCAGATCAATAACGGTATCCACCGGCTCGCCGCTGTATTCGCTGTGGAAACTGACCGCGCCGCTGTAATCCATGGCCTTGAGGGTTTGCAGCAACGTAGTCCAATTGCCAAACCCATGGCCCAAGCGCACCACCCGGGGGCCCTTGTCGCCGGGGCGCCGCATTAGATCCTTGAAGGCGAGAATAGCCAGGTACTCACGCACGATCTCCAGCGCCATATCGATGGGCTCACCGCAGATGGACAGATGCCCCGGGTCGGCGAAAACGCCAATATGCTGCGGGTCGAGACCGCGCACCAGATTCATCACCGCATTGGAATTGAGGCCCAGGGAATGACCCGAGTGGTTGTGGACCACCGTCTGCACCCCGTGCTTGACCGACAGCGCCTGGAACCCTTCCAGGTAGCCGCGGATGGTATCGACCTCACTCCAATAATCCATACCCGGCTTCCAGTGCCAATAGCCCAATTTGATATGCCGTACCCCGGCCTCGCCACAGGCCCCGTACAGCGCCTCGGCGTATTCGACATCGGGGCGGATAAAATCGCCCGGTGTGGTCACCAGGGGAATGGAGAGTCCTTCGCCGGCAAAGAATCGCCCGGCCTCGGGCAGGGCCGTGGCGACATTGTCGGGGTGCACCGGATAGCCGGGCCGCACGCACAGGTCGGCGCCCTGGACGCCGACCGACTGCAGGGCCGCGGCCAGGCCGGGCACGTCGAGACCCTCCAGATGTTTGGTGAACATGATATATTCCATATCGAGCCTTTCTGGCGAACGCCCTAAACGGGCTGGGGGTGGTTACGGGGCTCTAAATCTAAGTCCGCCCGCCCGCCCCACCAAACCCATCGGCGGTTTTGGGATATTTCGCGCCAGTTGTCGATGGAGCGAATTTTGGTTATATCATCCTTCATTTATTTGCCGCCAATCGACACCAACCATGGGCCAGATGACCTATCCTATAATGCGCTACTTTTGGTCCCTCATTATCGCCTGCTTGGGAACCGGCGCCTGCAACGACGACGCCCGCCCCACCGGCGGTGGGGCGGTATCATCCTTCAAGTTTATGGTCCTAGGCGATCAAGGTAGGGGCGAAGGGACCCAACGCTTAGGCGTTTCCAATAAAAAAGTCGTTCCATAGGGGCGGTTGGGTTATCTTGGGTTCCCCCAACCAGGAGAATCGCCCATGGGACTGAGTGAAGCCGAGAAAGTTACCTATATCGAAACGGCACAGGTGCTCAAAGGCAGCGACCGTCGGCAGTTTATGGCCCGGGTGGTCAAGAGTCTGGGTCCGGGAGGGCAGCGTCGGGCCGAAGCGGTGCTGGGTTGGAATCGCCAGACCATCCGCAAAGGGATGCACGAATTGGAGAGCGGCCTTCGGTGCGTGGACGCCTATTGGGCCCGAGGACGCAAACCGGCCGAAGCCCATCTGCCCCACCTGCTGGAAGATATTCAAGCGATTGCGGGGGGGCAAAGCCAAACCGATCCGACCTTTGAGACCACCCGGCTGTATACGCGCTTGAGTGCGGCCCAGGTCCGCCAGCAACTTATCGAGCAGAAAGGCTACCGGGAGGAGAGCTTGCCGACGGAAGAAACGATCCGGGTGAAACTCAATCACTTGGGCTACCACTTACGCAAGGTGCGCAAGAGCCAGCCGAAAAAAAGATCCCCCAAACCGATGCCATCTTCGATCAGTTAGCCCAGATCCATGCCGAAGCGGCCCAGGATGAGACGGTATTACGCCTGTCATTGGATGCCAAAGCCACCGTGTTGATTGGCCCCTTTTCGAGAGGCGGAAAAGCACGCTTCGAGGTGGCGGCCGCCGATCACGATTTTCACCCAGAGGAGAAGCTAACGCCCTTTGGGATCTTCCTGCCTGATAAGGATGAGCTGAGTCTGTATTTCACCCCCTCTCGGGTGACCAGTGACTTCATCGTGGATTGCCTGGAGGACTTCTGGCGGAAAAATCGGGCGCGCTTCCCCCAGGTCGAAACCTTACTGATCAACCTGGACAATGGACCGGAGAATCACAGTCGGCGCACCCAATTCATGAAGCGGCTCATCGACTTGGTGGATGCCTTTGAGATGACGATTAAGTTGGCCTATTACCCGCCCTATCACAGTAAATACAATCCGATCGAACGGGTCTGGGGAATCCTGGAACAGCACTGGAATGGGCAACTGCTGGATCGAATCGATACGGTCCTCAACTGGGCGCAAACCATGACCTGGAACGGCCAGCATCCGATCGTCCAGTGGGTCGAGAAAACCTATCAGACCGGCCAACGTTTAACCCACAAAGCTATGGCGGCGTTGGAACGGCGATGGGTCCGGTGTCCGGCCTTACCCAAGTGGTTTGTCCACATGGAACCCACGCCGACTTGATGCGGAGTGCTTATTTTTCTGGAAACGCCTTAGTGGCGGCGGCCATGAACCAATTCGCCGATTCGTTGGGGGCCGATGCGGTATTGGGCCTGGGGGACAACTTCTACCCGGACGGAGTAGAAGGGGTCGACGACCCGCAATTCGCCACAAAGTTCGAGGATATATACACCCGCCCGGCCTTGGACATTCCTTTTTATATGACTCTGGGGAACCACGACCACGCCGGCAATATTCTGGCCCAAGTGCGCTATGACTTGGAGAACCGGGGCTCGGACCGCTGGCGTATGCCCGATTTCTTCTACCGTTTTGAATGGGATATAGACAGCCAAACCAAGGTCGAGCTATTCGCCGTTGATACCCAGCCCCTTGTACGGATAGAACAAAGCCCGGAGGCCCAACGCCAACTCGACAGCCTGGGGGTCTGGCTGCGGGACAGCAAGGCGCAATGGAAGATCCTCTTTGGCCACATAGCCCCCTACTCCAACGGCGCCGAGCACGGCGACAACCAAATTCTGCAGCAGCATTTAGTGCCGCTGATGGAGCAATACCAAGTCGATGCGGGCTTTTTTGGCCATGACCACCATCTGGAGGCCCTCGATCCGGTAGGGGGGGTGCACTATTTTGTCAGCGGCGCCGGCTCCCAAACTCGCACCATGACCTGGGGGTCCAATACGCGCTTCGCCACTTCCAGCAGCGGCTTCATATGGGCCCAGATTACCTCCGACCAGTTCCATGTCGCCATTATCAAAGCCACAGGACACGTCTTATGGCGCGGCCAGGTGGGCGAGTAGGCTCCAGCAAGACGCACTGGAGCGACCATTCCCCCTTTTAATAGCGGCGCACCGGGATAGTCTGCCAGGATCGGCTCGTTCAATCAGCGGTCGGTCGGGGAGTGAACTGTTCGAGAAAAAGAAAAAAATCGGCTAGCCCCACTCTACCGCTGTCATCCAGGTCAAAGCGCCGTTCCGCCAGCGAGCCCTGTTGGCCGAACTGTTCGAGAAAAAGAAAAAAATCCCTCATATCAATCTGGCCGTCGCCGTCGAAGTCGACTTGACGGACCTGTTGGTTGGCCAGACCGGGGGTGCCGTGTCCCGACGAGACCGTCCAGCTGGTCGGCAGAGAGTTGGCCAAGCCGTAGGCCCGCAGCGCCAAGCTCGCCCCCCCGCCGTCGGGTTCTGTCGGCCAGGGATCTTCGTCGCTGTAAGTGAGCGAATCGACGAGGGCTCCCTCGGCGTCGAACAGACGCAACAATTCACCGCTGTTGCCCAGGCCAAAGCCCAGATCACCCAGGCATTCGGTCTCCGGAAAGTGCGACCTAAAGGCCGCCCGGTCGCGACACAGGACCAGGAATTGGGCCGGTTGCAGCAAAGTAGCTGGCAGGACAAAGGTATGTTCGTCGTCGCTGTCCCGGAAAATCCAATTCGTCATATCGATAGACTGGGCGCTGGTGTTGTACAGTTCGAGCCAATCTCCCGGGTCAAAATCATCGGCCGAATGGTAGTTTATCTCGTTGATGACTACCGGACTCACAGCGGGGACGAAGCGTGCCTGCAGGACCTGGGCCGGGGCGCTTTCCACAAAGACGGCGGAGGAGTCGGCGGCAATGCCCCGCCAGCCGCTAAAGACGAAATCGCCCTTGGCCACGGCTTGGAGGCGGACCGGCACCCCTTCGAAATAAGTCCCTTCCCATGGAAAGCTTTCCGGGGCCAGCGAATTGACCTGGATAATGCCGGTCCCGGGCGGCCATACCTCAACGGCCAGGTCGAACTGGCCGTTGAGAGCGAATTTTTCCTCTATGTGGCGGCGCATATACAGCGGCCGGAAACGCGCGAAAGTGCGCAGCGTATTCAGTTCCCCCTGCCAGTCGCCAACGGTCTTCTGCCAGCGCGCCATAAAAGCCGGTATCTCGGGTTCGAGGACATCCTCCATTTCCTCGATGACGGCCAGGACGCGCTCGGTCCTGAAAGTTGAGTTGAGGTGGTCGGCAAAGCGGCCGATCAAGTCGTCGCGAAATTGGCGATTCTCCAGGAGCGAGCGAACGAGGAAGGTAGACCAGGGGGGATTGGGCCAATCCGCCCCGCTGTCGGTGGTGGCAAAGTCGAGCGTATTGTGGATGAACTCACTGGAACCTTTGAGGCCAAAGCCAAAATCTGTGTCAAAGAGAATCCAGCGCCAGCGCCCGCTCTCCGTTTGGGGCCGCCAGAATTTTATATTGCCGGCGGGCCAATCCGTATTGCCAACGAATATCTGCGCCACCAGATAGTTGAGGTAGCTGTCGACGTCCATGCGCCGCTTGACTTCGGCGTAGTTGGCATTGAGTTCCATATTCTGACGGGCGACGAAATTAATCAATTTCTTATAGTGCTCATTATCGCCGTGAATAATGAAATTGCTGAACTCGAGCAGATCGAGCGAATCGGGATCGACGCCGTGGTTATCCGCTAGGTAGTGCTCGTTGATCTTTTCGCGAATATTGTAAATGCCCCAGTACTCCCCGTTGAGATAGGCGACCACAGGGCGGTAGGCCAATACGTCCAAGCCTGTATGCCGCACTAGGCGGACGGTGAGGGCGTCGCGAAATTGGGTCCGGGCCCAATCGTTACCCGAATTGCGCAACACGATGGATTCAAAACGGTCTATCTCTTTGTCGGGGAAAATCTGGTACTGAATACGGCCGGGCCCGTACTGCTTGCGGGCAAAAATGGCCAGCGATTTCTGGCGGGCAGGGCGGCTGCCCTGACCGCCGTGGACTTTGGCCCCCGCATCCAGGTGGAAACCCGCTTCACCGTTGGCGGTGAAAAATTCCAGGTGGATGGGCCGCTCCCAGTCCTGGTAGAAATTGGCCCCTAGGTAGGGGTATCTGCCCGGATTGTCGCCAAAAGCGAATATGCCCACGTCGTTATCCCACAGATTCCGCGGATCGGATACTAGGGAAACCACTGGCAGGGTGTGCTGCCCGCCAATGACATAGGTATGGGTGGTGATGGGGCTGGGTTTTATATATGGGGCAAATGTGCGGGCACGCACCACCGCCGTCTCATTGAGAGCTATGGGCCCCCGGTATTGGGGCGAGGCCGAAGTGGGATCGGCGCCGTCCAGGGTAAAATGGATCTGCGCCGGCGACTCATCGGCCTCCAGCGTCAATTGCACCGGGCCCTGGTAGAAGCCCCGCGGCGTCCCAAAGCGGGGCATTTCGGCCTGCTCCTGGCCCCACAGAACCACCGGAGCCAGGATGATCCAAGCGCGACTCAGGACACTGCACAGCCTGAATCTAGTTTTGTTTTTTACGTTTTCCAGCGACATAGGGCCTAAGCAGCTCAGTAAAGTGGGTTCTGTGATTGGAAGTTACTCTGTTGAAAAGGTGGTTACAACTATAGATCCTTTCCTGGAGTATTCTATGGCCTGTTCGATGACCAGATCCGTATTCAAACTAGCGCGACTAAGTCTCCATGTCACGGGGCATCATCTGCCGACCTGCGCCCATAAATTTTCGCCTAAACGGAATCTGCGGCAACTGCGGCACCACCGCCATAGTTGTCTGAACCGGACGATACGATAATCGAGCAAGAAACATACCAAGCCAACTGCCGCCCAACAAAATGGGCTATTGGCCTGTCGCCCAAGGGGATAGTGCTATAGGCCGCGCTGAATGAATTTTCTCGGGGCGGGTCGGTGATCGGAAAAAGTGGACGCTGGTGGGGACAGATCCAGTTTTCTGGACGGGCCCATCCTGCCACTCTCGCCGCTGCGGGAGTGGCAGCAGGCCGCCGGCATAACCCGGCACGACAAGGGCAGCACCAGATAGAAAACGTGCTGATTCACCGCCGCCGGGCTATCTGGCAGAGGCAGGCGGCCGAGGGGCGGACTACCAGGCCGAACTGAGCGCAGAGACGGGGTGAGAGTGCAGGAAAAGGGTGGCCTGAGTACGCAACACCTCACCCAAGTGTTGACCGAGCCTAAAGCTTTTCAACAGAGCAGGCTTCTAAGAAACCGTCCCAAACCAGGGCGTATCCAGCCCTAGATCGGCCGTCAGCACCTGGGCGCAATTATAACCCGGCAGACCGGTGATATTACCACCGGGGTGGCAACATGAGCCGCACAGATACAGGCCTTCCAGGTGGGTGCGGTAGTGTCCGGCCCCGGCAAAGGGACGGTGGTAGCCCACCTGACCGTGGTCGAAAGACCCCACCAGCAAATCGCCGCCGCGCATATTGGGCAGGGCGCGCTCAACATCCAGCGGGCTGCGGACGTGCCAATCGATGACCGCCCCGGCCAGATTGGGGGCGTACTGGCTCCAGGTCTGCAACAGCCGCCGGCCGTGGGCCCGGGCGGCGCGGTCCCAGCGACCGGGTTGGCCCCACAGGCTATAGGGCAGTTTTTCCCACATGAAGGCAGTGTGGCGGCCCGGTGGGGCCTGCCCCGGGTCGAAGAGCGTGGGACAGGTGCCCCACATGGCGGTGGGAGGGATCGTGCCGCGCTCGTGGTGATCGACAATGCGCTCGAAATGCGCCGCCGCCTCCAGGCCCAAGATCACCATGAAGGCCTCTCCCAGATCGGCCTCCCCTTCCGCAGAACGGTATTGCGGCGGCTCCGTTAAATCTAAATAGAGGCCAAAGAGCGGGGCCAGCAAATTGTACTGGTACTGCTGGGCTTTGCGGCGCCAGGCCCGAGGCAGGACATCCTCAGCGAGCAATTCCAGGAACGTCTGCTGCGGGTTGAGGCCCGAGGCAACGAAGAGGCGTGCTCCCAGCTGCTCCCCCCCTTCGGTCTCGACGCCGACGACGCGCTGTCCCTCGACCAATAAGCGACGCGGCCGCACGCCGGGGCGCAATTGGCCGCCCGCCTCTTCAACGGCCGCCACCAGAGCGCCCGCCAATTGCGCTGAGCCCCCCAAACACATTTGCGCCTTGCCGCGACTGGCCAACAGGGCCGGAATGTGGTGGCCAAAGCCCTCGACCCGCAAGTCGACTTCGCGCAGGCCGTTGAAAAAGAGTAGGCCAGCCTGGACCGTAGGATGCGAAAATTCGCGCTGGACGAATTGCCGGGGCGAAAGCCGGCTGGTCTCGAGCAATAAACGGCCTTCGGGGCTTTGCAATAACGCCGCCCGCCGCTGTGCCGGAGGCCGGGGCGGATGCTGCGCTTCGGGCAGCAGTATCTTGTCCACTACCGGGGCAAAGGCGTCGCGCCAGCGGCGCAGAGCGGCGGCATCGCCGGGACTGAAGCGGGCGAAAGAGGCGGCGGTGCGGTCGAAATCCGTCCACCACTCCAAAACTCGACCATCGCGCCGCAACAGCGCGACATTGAGGTCCGGTTCGACATAGCGGGCCCCCAGGCGTTGCAAGTGCAAATCGCCGTACCAAGGCATGCGGGTCAGGGCCCGGTGGAAAAAAGAATGGGGGTTGTGGACAAAACCCGGATTGTCGGGGCTGGGTTCGGTGGCCAGACCGCCGCCCAGATGCGCGGCTTGCTCTATGCACAAGGTTTGCAGACCCAGGCGGGATAAATAGGCCTGCAGTACCAGGCTATTGTGACCCGAACCCAGGATTATACCGTCGTAATGGGTATCCATACGCCCCTCATTCCCCTTTCAACCCCTCCAGGACGGTCGCCCGCATCGCCCAGCCTCCCGCCAGTGCGCTGGCGGCCAGGCCGGTGCCAAAGACCAGCGCCAGGATCAACCCCAGGCTGCCCCAGGGCACTTGGTCTGGCTGCCTGGTCCAGTGCGGGGCGGCGGCCAGCAGGGCCGCCGCCGTGCCAATCCCCAGGCCAATCGACAACAGCACAGCCTGTTCTACCAACAGCAGACGACCCAACAGACGGCGGCGAAAACCCAGGGCCCGCATAAAAGCCCACTCACCGCGCCGTTCCACAGCATTGCGCAACAATACTACGCCCAGGCCCACCGTCCCCAGTAACAACCCCAATCCCCCCAACGTCTGGAAGGTGGATAAGTAGGTATTTTCCACCGCCTGGTAACGGGCCAGCCGCCCGGCCGCCGAGACGGCATCCAGGCCGTAGGGGGCCAAGCCTCGCTCTAGCGCCGTACGAACCGCTGCCGCCTTTGCCGGGGGGGTATCGAACAAAAAATAGCCATAGCCACCGCGCTGGGGGAATAAACGGGTGAAATGATGCTCGGCGATGAGCAATTCACCCTGAAAAATGCTGCCGGCCAGCAGGCCGACCAAGCGCAGGCGAACCGGGCGTCCCGCTTCGTCCTCCACCTCTATTTCGTCTCCCAGGCCCCGATGTAAAATCCATTGCGCCGAATTATAATCGGCCAGCGCCGGGATGACTTCCCCCCCTAGATCCTGATCGAGCCAGCGCCAGGGGTTATCGCCCAGGTCGGGATGTTCCAGATAATCGCTAAAAACAAAGCCACCCCGATCTATTAATTCTTTGGCCACGCCCAAGATACGGGGTTTTTGCGGACGGTACAGATTGAGGCAGCTGACATCTTCACCGGCCTCGCTCCGAAGAGGGAAAACAGCGGTTTTATTCCATAGGTCTTCGGCTTCGGGCAAACCCAGATCAAAGCGACCCTGGCTAGTATTTAGATTGCCGTGGAGAGCAATATCGGTTTCGGCGATTAACTCGAACCCCCCGGTCCCCGGCGGCAGACCTCCTTTTCCCTCCCCAGTACTGCCCACCCGTCGCTGTGCCCCGACCGCGACGATAACAAAGGCGGCACAAGCCACCAATCCAGTGCCCAACAAGCTGCGGCCGGGCTGGCGGGCGCAGTTGTTAAGCCCCAACCGCCAGCGCCCCCCGACCCCTCCCAGGCCCCGTCTGCCGCCCAACCACAGGGCGAAAAGGATCAAACCAACCGCCAGCCAAACAGCGCCGGCGGCAAAAAACAGAGCCACGGCAACTGCCCCTTGGGCCCCCAAGCCGCCCACTACCAACAACGTGCCAACCACAACCATAATCCAGGCCAAGAGCCGGCGGCGACCGCGCCGGCAGGGCTGGGAAGTCGTCGTCACGCCCGCTAGCAAAGCGCGGGCCGGCACGCGGCCGAATTGACGCACGCTGAGAGCGATAACCGCCCCCACCACCGCCAACGAGGCCGTATAACCGGCGGCCAGGCTCAAGGGTTCGACGTATAGATACAGCAATCTCGTGCCCACCGCCTCTTGCCACCAGCTGCGCAGGCCGGCCATCATCAGGGCAGCATAGCCCACCGCTCCGGCCAGCCCCAGCAGACCGCCCAGGCCGGCCACTAGCAGACCCTCGGCCATAAAGCGCCGCCGCACGGCTTTGAGCGGAAAGCCCACTGCCAGTAAAAGCCCCATTTCAGGAGCCCGGCGATCCACCCCCAGACGGAACAACAGGGCGACCAGCAGGGCGGCAGCGGCAATGAGAAAAAGACTGAAGGCAATGAACAGCTGGCCAAAATCAGTGGCGCCGGCGGCGGCGGCCAGGCCCTGGGCCTTGACCGGGGAAAAACTCAACCCGGCCTGGGCCGGCGTAGTCGATTCCAGCAAATTCATTGCAAAGAACTGCCGGCCGGCCTCCAATTCACGGCCCGGGGCAGCCAGACGCACGGCCGTGGCAACACCGAAGCGACTGCGCCACAACCGCTGTCCGTCGGCGACCCCGATAAACCCCTTGGGCGCGGCGCCATAGAGATCCCAATAATCTTCGTCCTGGGCCCGCAGGCGCTGTAAGTTTATCGGGAAGGGCGGTTGCCAATCGGCCATATTGCGGGCGTTTTGAATACCGGGGAACGTCGGTGTCAAATCCCGGTCGACAGCCAACCCGGCCAAAGCCACCACACCGCGCAGGCGGAAGGAGGCCCGGCGGCTGAGCAACTCTTCGCCCGGGGCCACTTCGTAATAGGCTAGGTCGACGGCGTCCCCCACCTCGGCCGCCAACTGGGCGGCGGTCCACTCGTCGAGCAAAATCTCGCCTGGCTCCAACCCCGTAGCCGGCGCCCCGTTGACCAGTTGCAGGCCACCCAATAAACCCGGATCCAAGGCGCTGACCGTCGAATAGGGCACCGAGCGCTCGCCCACCTCCAGGCTATTGGCCAGATAGGTCAAAACCGGCTGGGCCACCAGCCCCTGGTCCCGAGCCAGGCTTTGCGCCCGCTCCACTTCGTCTTCCTGCAGCACAAAACGCGTGCTCTCCAGGGCAAAATAGTCGTCGCCGCGGCGCAAACGCAGGCCCAAATCGGCCAATTCTACCGTCCCCCGCAGAGCCTGTTCCAAGGCGGCGACAGTAGACAAGGGGGCTTGGGTCCGGTGGTCAGCGGCAAACAGAAAGGCATTGGCCCGGTCGGGCTGAGTCAGTGCTTTTTGCAGCGCCGCCAGTTGGACGTAGGCGTTGAAGGGCTGGCCCTGGTGCGCCTGCAGGCCAAAACGCCCGGCGCCCCGGTCGGGCACCACCCCGACCAAAGTCAGGCGCAATCGCTGCACCACTTCGTCGGTCTGGCGCCGGCCAAAAAGCGATTCGGGGTGAATATCGCTGGGACGTCTGAAGTGCAGCAGGATATCGTCGCCCAATTCGACGCCCAATTCGGCGGCCAGTGCGGCGTTGACCACCACGGCGGCAAAGCGAGGCTGGGGATCGGCGGCCAACAAATCCGCCGGGAAGGCCCCGGGTCCGTCGGTAAACAAGGCATCGAAATCGGGCTCAATGCCCTGGATCTGTACCCGTGAAGCCCGATTTCCCCCTTGCGCGGCGGTGGCCGACCCCGACAGCAGAATCAACGGCACAGGCGCTGCCAAAGAGGCGGGGTAGTGCGGGTTTTGCGCCAGCCGGGTCCCTAGATCCGCCGCCAAAAAACGGCCCGCCACCAACGCCTGCTCAATACGGCCCAACCGCTCCAGCGTCAGGGCCCGGAGGCTGCCGCGCACCGAATCGCCCACCAACAGCGCCCCGGCCAATACGGCCGTGGCAACGGCGGCCCCCAATAGGACGGTGAGATGGAGACGCCAGAAATGGATCAGACTGGCGCGCATGTACCGCCTTCGAGGACGCAGTGCAATTGGCATCGTGCCGCCAGGACGGGGTCATGGGTGACAATGACCAGCACCCCGCCGACGACGCGGTGCAATTCGAATAATAAATCGGCCACCTCAGACGCTGTGCCCTGGTCGAGATTGCCCGTGGGCTCGTCGCACAGCAATAAGGCCGGCTCGTTGATCAACGCCCTGGCCAACGCCGTCCGCTGGCGCTCGCCGCCGGACAAGGCGGCGGGGCGGTGATCTAAGCGATGCGCCAGGCCGACCCGTTCGAGCAGCGTCTGGGCCCGCCCCCTGACCGCCGGATCCCCGCCGCCAAAGGCCAATGTCGGCAAGAGACAATTTTCCAGCAGAGAATACTGAGGCAACAAGTGATGGTCCTGGAAGACAAAACCAACGGTCTTGTTGCGAAGACGGGCCAACGCCTCCTCGCCCAGGGCAAAGGGATCGGCCCGGGCAATACGCAGACAGCCGCTGCTAGGCCGGTCGAGGGTGCCCATAAGCTGCAATAAGGTGCTCTTTCCCGAGCCCGAAGGGCCGGTGACAGCCAGCGATTGCCCTGCCGCCAAACAGAGGGAAATATCCCTCAGCACCTCCACCTCGCCAAAGCGCCGGCCGACCTGGTCCAATTCCAGCAGCGGGGCGGCCTCAGACACGGTCGGCCTCGCTTTGCTGCAGGTGCTGGTCGAGGAATGGGGGGATCGGGATAGCGTGCATTTTCCCCTCTGGCTCGCAGCGGCAACAAGCCACTTTCAGCTGTCCTTGGGCCACCGGCCGGGCGCCGTGGACAAAATCGAAGGCATAGGTAAGACTGCTGCGGCCCCGTCCCTCAAGACGCATAATTACCTCCAATTCGTCTTCGAAGCGCACCGGGCTCTGAAAATTACAACGGGCATCCAGTCGCGGCCAGCTAATCCGTTGGCCGTCGCGCTCTAGATGGACACTCAAACCCCGGGCCCGCCAGAATGCGTGCTCGGTCTGTTCCATAAAGACGAAAAAACGCGAAAAATGGACGATACCGGCCATATCCGTATCGGCAAATTCGACCACCCGGCGGGTGCGGTAGAGAACGGTCAATTCAAGTCCCGGGACGAAAAAACGTCACCAGGCAACCGCCCAAAGCCGCCAGCACAATGCCCAATACGAAAGGCCAATTGAGGCTGCCCCATCCCCCAGCCGGCGGATGCAGGGCCAAGGCCACTCCAGCATTGACCACGGGCGCCCCGGCAAAGACAATCGACATCACCACCGAGGGCGTCCCCTTGGCGCCAAAGGCCAGCAAAATGCCAAAGGCCCCCAGCGAGCCGGCACAACCAGCCAGGGTGGACCAGGCCATCCCCTTGGTGGGAAATTCCCAGGTGGTGCCATTGACCAGCATGACGATGAGCGAACCGATCACGGCAGTGAGCAGATAGGCCAGGCCGACAAAAAGAAAGGCTTTGTAGCGACCGTTGACCGGATCGGCCATCGCCATTTGTCCAGTGTGCAGGAAAATACCGTAGAGACCAAAAGAGACCACGGTTATAAAAGCGTAGAGCAGCCAGCTCATGAACAGTCCTTTCGCGAATGGGAGCTACGTAAGTTGGGCCATAAAGACCATTGACCATTTTATTAGGCAGCCTCTACCGCATCAGCAGACACCCAGCCCGGCGCCTTGAAAAGATCTTAAATGGGCATCTATATTAATTGAGGGCTTACTTAGGTGCTTTTTATCCCCAATCGTCACTATAGGGCGTTCCTGAAAACCCGGCCCCTCCAGCAATGGCCGGTAAAAAGTGGACTTCACTATCGGGCTGCAGGCGTTCAAGCAGCCCCAATTGGCAACTCTCCCCGTCGACGATCACGGCAATTCCAGCAGCCATAGCATCGCGTTCGGGATCGTAGAGAGCGGCTTTGGCACCGGGATAGCGGGTTTCCAGCTGGTCGATGACCTGGCGCACAGTGGCCCCGGGGACTTCCACTTCTTTTTCTCCTCCAGTCAAAGCGCGCAACCGACTGGCCAACCAGATCTGCGGCATCTACTCAGACTCCCGCAACAGCCCCGTTGGCGGTCAGCCCTTTGACAATGCGGGCCGGATTCATCGGCAACATATCAAAACGCACTCCGGTGGCATCGTGCAGGGCATTGGCAATAGCGGCCATGGGCGGCACGATAGGCGCCTCACCGACCCCGCGCACCCCATAGGGATGGTTGGGGTTGGCCACTTCGACAATCACGGTGTCGATCATCGGCAAATCGAGACTGGTAGGCATGCGGTAGTCGAGGAAGGAGGCATTGAGCATGCGCCCCGACTGGTCGATGAAATACTCCTCGTTAAGAGCCCAGCCAACCCCCTGGGCCGCCGCCCCCTGCATCTGGCCTTCTACGTACGAAGGATGAATGGCCTTGCCCGCATCCTGCACCGCCGTATAGCGCAAAATATCCACCTTGCCGGTTTCGGGATCCACTTCCACATCGACCATATGCACCGCCAGGGCCGGCCCCGCCCCACCCGGATTGACGCCGGCCCGCCCCACTACGGGGCCGCCGGTATCATTCTGGCGGGCGGCCAACTCGGCAAAGGAAAGGCTTCTGGTCGGATCAGAACAATCGTGCACGCCGCCCTCGCGATATTCTAACCCGTTGGCCTCCATCTCCCAGATGCGGGCGGCCCGCTCGACCAACTGGCGCTTGATGTCCTGACCGGCCTCGTAGGCGGCCCAGCCGGTTTTAAACGTGACGCCGCTGCCCCCAGTCATGGAGGTGAAACCAATCGAATCGGTATCGGCGATATGCGGCTTAATGGCGGCAAAAGGCAGCCCCAGCGTCTCGGCCAACTGCTGGGCCACAGAGGCCCGCGTACCGCCAATATCGGGGGACCCTTCGGCCAGACTCACCGTGCCGTCGGCATTGACCGCAGCCACGGCGCAAGCCGGCCCCGAACCATTGCCCCAAAAACCGGCGGCCACCCCGCGGCCACGCCAGGGCCCCTCCAGAGGTGTCTGATAGTGGTCGTGGTCGCGCGCCGCCTGCAGCGTTTCAACAAAGCCAACCTGGGGCAGCCGGGGCCCCGTGGCCCGCCGGGTGCCCTGGCGGGCGCTGTTGCGCAACCGCACTTCGAGCGGGTCCAATTGCAGACGCCGGGCCAATTCGTCCAGCGCCGTTTCCATGGCAAAAGCCGCTGCCGGGGCCCCCGGTGCCCGGTAGGCAGCCGTTTTCGGCCGATTGACCAGAACCTCGTAGCCGCTAATGACGGCGTGGGGAATATCGTAAGCGGCCATCATGCAACGGGCCCCGCCCATTACTGAAGAGCCGGGAAAAGCACCCGCCTCAAATACAAGATGTCCCTGGGCAGCCACCAGCCGGCCGTCTTTAGTGGCCCCCAATTTCACCCGAATGCAGGTACCCGAGGCCGGCCCCGTGCCGACAAAGACCTCCTGGCGGGTCATAGTCATTTTCACCGGCGCCCCTGCTTTGCGGGCCAGCAGCGCCGCCACCGGCTCGACGTAGACGCGCAGCTTGCCGCCAAAACCGCCGCCAATGTCCAGGGGCACGGCCCGCACCCGGGAAACGGGCACACCTACGACGCGGGCGGTAAAATCGCGCACATTGAAATGCCCCTGGCTCGACGACCACACCGTGAGGTTGCCGTCCTGGTGCCACTGGGCAGTGCCCGAATGGGGCTCGATATAGCCCTGATGCACGGCGGTAGTGGCGGTCTCCTTTTCAACCACGATATCGGCCTGGGCAAAGCCCTGATCTATATCGCCCAGTTCAAATTCGAAACGATTGTTGACGTTTGGCGCCCCATCGGCCAAGTCCTGGTGCCGCAGAGGGGCTCCCTCCCGGATGGCCTCTGCGGCGGCAAAGACAGGGGGCAGAACCTGGTAGTCGACGTCTATCAAATCCAGGGCCTGTTCGGCGATATGCGGGCTGGTGGCAGCCACCGCAGCCACCGCGTGCCCTTGGTAGAGGGCTTTGTCGCGAGCCAGAATATTGTCGCACATAAAGCGGTACGAGGCGATGGCCGCCTCGTCCTGGGCCGGTCCGCCGCTCTGGTGGGGGGCTATATCGGCGGCCGTTACAACCGCCTTGACCCCCGGCAATTCCAGTGCCCTGCGGCCGTCGATGGAGCGAATGTGGGCATGGGCGTGGGGACTGCGCAAAGCGCGGGCGTAAAGCAAGCCGGGCAGGATGATATCGGCCCCATACTGGGCCTTGCCGGTTACCTTATCGGCCCCGTCTGGGCGCACGGGCCTGGTGCCTACTACACAATGGTCTTTCTCGGTCAGAACCGCATTGGGCTGGTAGTCCGACATGGGAACCCTATACTCTATTGAAAGGTATGTACTGAAGGCCAATTAATGGGCAATTAGCCAGACGGCCTGCTGTAGGCCGGACGTATCATCAATCTATTGAGAAGGCCCGCCGGACTCAAGGGGACTTCTGCTTTGGTCGCCCCTATCGAGAAGTGGACGAATAGGCGCGACACCCAGCCTCAGCAGGGCTTTGCGCCCCGTCCCAGACAGGGCGGTTATGTTTTCCTTTGATATATAGGTCCTTTTTGGCGAAATTAAATAGTCCGACTTGACCACCTATAGGAGATCAGCACATCGACCGTTAGAAGATTGAGGTTACTTATGCAGGCAAATAACGCTTCTGCTAGGGGCACGAAGTCTTTCCCGCTAGCAGCCTCCGGCAGGCTTCTGGTGGGTCTGGTATTCTACTTGGCGAGTATAACCGCCGCCGCAGCAGGAACCTGGCGCGTAGGCGATACCGGCCAGCCCTGGAACTTGTATCCCGTCAGCTTTGCCCTCAATGTCGGCGAAAACTTCAAGCCCGACTACGTCTGGGGCGGCAGCTACACCATGGAAGTGGTAGTAGACGACGACGGCGATGGCCTTATCGACGAGGATCCCATCGACCTGGTCGACAACGACGGCGACGGACTCATCAACGAAGACCCGGCCGACGGGCTCGACAACGATAAAGACGGGCGTATCGACGAGGATCCGGTCGATTTGCAGCGCGACAACGACGGCGACGGACTCATCAACGAAGACGGCCTAATCACGGGCCGATTGATCTACAGCCCCACTTTGCGCGACAACTTGACCAGCGAGCCCTTTTTCCGCTACGCCACCCCCGAGGACGCCGCCGCCGATCCCGAGGGCCCCGGTTTTGGCTACGGCGACGACGACTACGACGGTCGCTTCAACGAAGACCCTCTTGACGGTCGCGACAACGACGGCGACGGACTGGTAGACGAAGACACCACCGAGCCCCAGCCAGGGCTGCCCCAGACCTGGTCGCGCTCCTGGTTCACCTACGACACCGATCAGGTGGGCAGCGTGGAACAACGACAAGCACTGGGTTTTGCCTTTTCCCCCGAAGAGGGCCTGTACCGGGCCCAGGACAGCAACGGGCAAATAGTGGAAGCCCGCTTGACGGCCGGTCAGTTTTCGCCCAAAGACTGGCTCCGTCCCATCCGTCTCGACAGCCAGAGAAATGCCGTTCGCCTGGCCGGCGACCGTTTTATGAGCGGGCTCTTCGGCAATTCCGACCCCCTCGATTCGCAGCGCTACGGCGCCCAGCTCACCGGCACCGCCCACGGCGGTACAGCGGGGCACGGCCAGGTGGCCGACGGGGATATATTCACCGCCCGCGTCACCTCCCAGCGCTCGTCGTCGGCCGGTTTCAGAGTGGATTTCTTCGGCGCCTTCTACATCAACCTGCTGCGCCTGCGCCCCCGTCCCGACTTTCTCGACCGCACGCCGACGTCTTTCCAGATCTCGTACGCGGGCAATTCGGCATTCAATTTCCAGGAGACGGTGCTGGGCACCGAACTCCGCACCCGCCTGCTGGCCAATCAGTTCATCATTCCGCAACAGGTGGACCAGCCGCGCCCGCCGATCAAGGAATACCGTTTTGACGGCGGCGATCTGGGCGATCCCAAGGTCGTGCGAGTACTGGATATGCGCAGCAATATGCCCGAGGGCCAGACATGGGAATTAGCCGAATTCGAGGCCTACGGCAGCGGCTATGCCGTAGACGCCTCCTATGTCACCGAAATTATCGACGTGGGCACGGAACAACCCCGCTTCCGCCGCTATTTCGATCCAGAGGACCCCACCCGCCCCGTGCCCTTTGAAAGCATCAATACCACGGACGACGACCGCAGCGGCAGCATTGATATAGCAGAACTGGCCAGCACCAAGCTCAACGCCCAATTCGATACTGCGGCGGTCTTTAACCCGGTGACCTGGGGGCGGGTGCGCTGGCGCGGCCAGGTCGAAGGCAATGGCGGCAATGTTCTAGTACGGGTGCGGGCCGGCTCCAGTCTCGATACCCGGGTATATCTGCGCGCCGTGGGCCGTGGCGTGGTCTCACAATTCATCGACTTGCCCATCACCGTCGACTGGCCGCCGCGCGGCTCCAAAGTCGACGCCTACAGTTACGTGGCCCTTTCGGGTCTGTCCCGGGCCCCTTTTAGGACCTTGCCCCACAACTCTCTCAGCAACAGCGACGGGATAGACGGGGGCTGGACGGTATGGTCGGCGCCCTTCAGCTTTGCCGAAGGCCTGGTCGAGGAGGACGGCGAAGGCGGGATCCTGCTACCTCTACCACCGTTGACACGCTATATCCAATTCCGCTTTGACTTCGAAGGCACCCAGTCCAGCGGCGTTAGTCTCGACTATCTCGAATTCGATTTTGCCTCGCCCTTTGTCGGCCGCGGTGTCAAAGCCGAAATTTTCCCCGATACGGCCGAGGAGATGGGCCTGGCCACCTCTTTTCAATACGTCCTCAAACCCCAGTTCGAAGGGGCCACCGACAACGGCTTTAACCGCATTGATATCGCCATGCCGTCCTTCGACGTCGAGTTGGACAGCCTTTTTGTCGACGATTTACCCTGGACCCGCCTCATGCCCCAGGTACCCGACGGTCTGAGCGGCGACGATGCCCAAGCCTTTACCGACAGCCTGCTGCACAGCAAGACTTGGCTCGATGAATTGGAAGTTACCGAAGACGGCGTTTTCGCCGCGGCCATCTACAACGACGGGGAGACGGGCCTGCCCCGGTTGGGCATTAAAACGCGCCTTCTTGAGTCGCGGGATTTCCGCGCCGGATTGGAACAGGATATCCGCCTGAGTTTCCGCACGCCGGTATTCAAATTGCTGACCCAATTCCGCAGTTGGATCTGGCGCGACGGTCAAGGCGAGGTCCTGCAGCAACCCTCCGAGCCGGGCAACGCCGCCGACCAGTTGCCCTCGGATCAGATCAACGTGACGGTCCAGGACGGCGAAAGACTGCTGGACCTACGCAACATTGGCCCCAATCCCTTCACGCCCAACGGCGATGGCATCAACGACGAGGTACGCTTTGACTTTGGCCTTTTCCTCTTGACCCAGTCAAAAGAGGCCGAAGTGAGCATTTACGACCTGACCGGTCGCCTGGTGCGCCGCTTGGTGCAGGCCCCGGAAGGGGCCGGAGCGCAGGAAGTGCGCTGGGACGGCCGCGACGAGCATGCCGAGATGGTACCCCCCGGGCTCTATATCTACCAATTGCAGGTCGATAGCGACAATGAAAAGGGTCAGACCATTACCGGGACTATAGGCCTGGCCTATTGAACCGGTTCCCAGACAGAAACCCCCCGGCGGAGTACATTCCGCCGGGGGGTTTTTCAGTACTCTTGCGACTGGCCTGCATCAGGCCACGCCCAGTACCTGGCGCGCCGCCGCCGTCGTTTCGCGCACCTGGTCCAGCGTCCCCATGCCAAACATCGAAGCCTGCACGCCGACCTCTGCAAAGACAAATTCAAAGGCCTTGGCCCCCAAATAGCGGCCCCCGGCCATGGGCTTAATGGCAATGACCGGCTTTTTTACCTGACGGATGGCGTCTAGGGCCAGATCGCGGTTGGGGAACATGAAGGTGCCGGGCTGGTTGACCGTTGTCAGATACCCGTCCACCGGGATATTCTCGGCTTCGAGCAAGGGCAAAGTGACGCCAGCATGGTGAACGCTGGTAATGACCGTATCGAAACGCTGGCGCAAAAAAGCCAGATATTCGCGAATCAAATCGAAACGCCCGGTCATAGCCAACAAATCGATCTCGGCGCCGGGGTCGGCCACCAGCACATCGCAACCAGCGAAAAAGCCCAGGTAGTGCTCCAAGACGTCGTAGTCAATGGTAAAACGCGCCGCTTCTGCGGGCGTATAAGGTGCCACTTTGGCGGGCGTTACCAATTTGTCTAAAGAGCCGCCCAGGACATAGCGCACAATATCGTCCTGCCCAATGCGTTCCTCAAAGGAGGCCCCGCCCAGGCGTAGGTTGTGCTCGTAAAAGGTCGAATGGGCCCGGGCCGAATAGGAGATTATTTCGCCGTCGAGGGTAACGGGAATAAGGATATAGGCTACCATACCTATTTGCGTATCGGTCTCCTGTTCGGCCTCCCACACGGCCTGTAAATGAAGACGATCGAGTTTGGGCAGCATATGGTCGACCTGAACGGCAGTGATACCCCCTTCCTCGACGGCGTAGCGGATGACCTGGGCGACGTGACGCGATTTGCTAAAGGCGCGAAAATTGGCCTCGTCGCGCGCTTTGTCCTGATACGAGCAACCGTCGTAGGGGTGAATGCCCATAATCAACTGGGGAATTTCGACCTGGCCGACGGGGGTAGTAGGTACGCCGCAGCCTTCTAAATACGTTTTCATGGTGGATCTCCACTTGGAGGAACGCTGTTTGGATCTATAGTACGACGGGGCACGCCGACGACCAAATCCACCGATGCCGGGCCCTACAGGCCCAGCCGGCAACCAACCTCTCAAGCATCCGCAGGCCCCGGCGTCCAAGCCGTGGCGGCGGCCCACATTTCGGCGGCCTGGATTATGAGATCGCAGACCGGGTCCTTGGTGTCGGGATAGGCTACCCGGTCGTCGCCGACGAGCTTGGCCAAGCGCATTTTGAAAGCCTGATAGGCGGCAGCGGCTTGCGGGTGGGCCCGTAGATAATCGCGGAAGAGCAGGGCGTAGCGCTGGTTTTTGCGCCCTTGGACACGCACGTGCATATGCAGGACCCGGTCGCCGGGTCGTTCGCGGAGATAGCGTTTTTCCCACTCTGGATCATAGGCAAAGGTACCGGGGCTCCGCTGATCGTCGGGGCGGTGATCGGCCAGCGTATGCGGACGCAGGACAAAACCGGCCGCTTCCAAAGGCGCCTGGATCTGGCCCGCAAAATCGGCGAAGGAATCAAGCGTCAGCTGCAGATCGATAATATCTTTCGAGCCCAGCCCGGGCACCGACGTCGAGCCAATATGATCGATCCGCCGGGCCCGACGCCCCAAAAGCTGACGCAAATGGGCGCCGATAGCGGCAAATTCCTCCGGCCAGCGAATCTGATAAGGTATAATCTCAATCACCGCGCAACCTTTCGTTTCTCCGGCTATCCACGGATGGGCCGCCAGGGTATAGGGTATATTGTATAAGCTCTTGCCGTTGCCCCGCACAAAGGAATACGCCCTATCGCCCCCCATCTTAAAGGCCTGCTCCTGGCCGCCGTCGGCGTTCTAGTAATAAGCCCCGACAGCCTCCTAATACGTTCGGTGGCGGTCGACAGTTGGACTCTGGTCTTCTGGCGCGGCGCTCTGGTCGCTCTGGCCCTTGGCATCTTCCTGCTCTGGAGAGGCGGCTGGACCGCCTTTAGGTGCAACGGCGCAATAGGCCTAGCCGCCTCGGTCCTAAGCGGAGTCGGCACGGTCTTTTTCGTCCTGGCCATCACCCATACCAAAGTGGCCAATGCCCTGGTCATAATCGGCGCCTCGCCCCTGTTTGCCGCCCTCTTTAGCCGCCTCTTCCTCGGCGAAGCGGTGCCCGGGCGCACCTGGGCCGCTATTGGCTGCACCTTAGTCGGTCTCACCCTAACCGTGTCGGGTAGTCTGGAGAGCGGACACCTGCTGGGTGACGCCTGCGCCCTGATCACTGGAGCCATATCAGCCGCCTACTTCACCTTGTTACGAGCCCGGCCCCGACTCGACATATCGCCCATTGTCGCCGGTAGCGGCGTGGCCGCCGCCCTGCTGGCGGCCCCCCTGGCAGCGCCCCTAGACACCACCCCCGGCGATATGGCGCTATTGGCGGTACTGGGCCTGATAGTTCTCCCCGTCTCCTTCTCCCTTATCGCCCGTGCTCCCCGCTATATCCCTGCCCAAGAAGTGGGCCTTATCATGCGCCTGGAAACCGTGCTAGGCCCGTTGTGGGTCTGGCTCGCCCTGGGCGAAGAACCGCCCGGGCCCACCCTAGTGGGAGGCGGTCTTATCCTGGCGACCCTGACCATACATTCGCTGGTGGGTCTGCGGGTTTCGAAAGCCGCTTAACCGCTCCCTAAAATACCCCATCCCGCCCTACCTAACCAGCCATACAACTGGGAAATAATTTCTCGCCGATTTGGCCCAGAGCAAAGAAGTACTGGCTTGACAGCAAAGCGTAAACATTTACGCTTAAGTTTGTATAACAAACTAGTTATTTTAACAGACTAAAAATAGAATAAACCTCCACATCTATATAATTTCAGCCTTTTTCTAGACAATAATTTCAATTTTAGACTTCAAACATACGATTTCATTCAAAATATGATATACCCCAAATGGGGCGCCAATACCTGCCCCAGTCTCCTATCTCACCCCACGACGGGCCCATGACACCCAGAGCAGCTGCCCACCCTCCCGGCGACTTGGACCCCCTCATCCACGAAGCGGCGCGCCTGGCCATAGTCGCGGCCCTGGCCCAATGCCGCTGGGCCACCTTCGGCTTTCTCCTGCAGACGACGCAGCTGAGTCGGGGCAATATGTCGACCCATATTGCTCGCCTAGTGCAGGCAGGTTATATCGAGGAAGAAAAGGAAATCATCGGCCGTCGACCCCGCACCGAGTACACCTTGAGCCAACGCGGTCGGACAGCCTATCAGGCCTATTGTCAGGCCTGGCAGCAACTAACTGGAGGCGGTCCGGATTAGGCCCTGGATTCTCTCGTCCGTAGCATAGCCAGTACAGCGTAGATCCCCAGCCCGGCCAACAAGTGTTTGAGCGAATGCCCGCTCAATTGGTGCTGCGTCCAGGTAAATATAGTCTGGTCGCCCACTTCGGCGATTTTGGCCAGACCGTAGCAAAAAAAGGCGACCAGTAAATAGCCCTGCCGCGTATTTGCCGGCCGAAATAGTGCCATCAGCGCCGGAATCAACAGCAGGGCCATCAGCTGAATCCAGATGTAAAAGCGCAAATCGTCGGTCCAGTGCCAGTAGGCGACACTGGAAAAACCCAGCAAAACCAGGGGCACCAGCAATACCGCCCCCAGTCGCGGCTGCACGTACTCGCCCAACAGGGCCGCAGCCAACCCCATAAAGGCGACGGTCATAGGCAGCCTGTCCCACACCAGGGTCTGGCTGGTCGGATTCCAGTGGTAATAAGCCGAGCCGAAACTGACCAGGGAGACCCCGACGAAAAAAGTAATCCAGGGCGGACGTCCGCCCTGTAACCGGGGCCCCAGGCACAACACCAAGCCGGCGGCACCGACCAACAAGAACGGCAGGTTGGATACTACATCGTAAAAGTTCGGCACCCCTAAAAACGCACGCTGGTCGGCAAAGTTGTGATAGTTGAGGTCCTGTCCAAAGGGCGGCACCAGCAGGGCTACTATCAGCGAGCCAAGGACAAGGGCTGCCAGCAAGATGAGACGCCAGTCCTTTCCCGGCCCCCACAGGCGAGCCAGCAAGGCCAATGCGCGCATAGAAAGTTCCTCCCGCAGCCAAATACCGATTTATACCAGATTGACTTCACGTTGTCCGGGTGTTTCTGCTGTTTCTCCGGGGCAAATGCTACGGAACATCCGGCCATCAGTGCTTCATATTGGTATTATGCTGCACAACCCCAAGCAGTCAACTCAAAGATGAATATTTACCAGGGGCAGCAACCGCAACCAGCGGGGGTTATTGCCGGCGTAATTGAGCAGGCCCAGCTGCACCCCGTGAAGATTGCGACTGGCATTGACCAACCCCACCGACAAACCGGTGAATTGTCGGTTGACCACCTCGAAATGGACAAAATCCTCCAGATTGATCTGGTCGACAATCAGACCGTTGGCCCCGCCGATGGCCACGCCCTGCACCCGGGGCGCCAGGATTACCGCCGTACCCACCGCCAGTCCCCGCAGTCCCTCTCCGGCCCGCACGCCCAGGCCACCCAGAATAACGCCGTCCAACTGGCGGTCGGCTCCCACCACCCCCAGGCTGAGACCAATGCCGGTAAGGGTATCGCCAATGGCAACGACCAAGCCGCCCGCCGCAAGCCCTTTGACATGCCCTCCACCGGCTCCTAAGCCACCGACGGCAATACCCCGAACCTGGGCGCCAAATGCAGCCCCCAGACTTAACGATGCACCGGTGAGACGACCACCCGCCCCAGCCACTAGCCCACCAATGGTCATCCCCTGGACGTCGCCGGCAATGGCCCCACCCGGACTGAAGGCCAGGCCGTCCAATTGCCGGCATTCACCGGTCCAGAAACCGCTAATGAGGACACCGCGGGCCTTTTTCTCCACATCGACTAGCACCAGCCCCGCAGCCACCCCGGTCAACTCTTCGGCGCCCACGCCCATACCGGCCAGGGCCAACCCGCGCAAACGCTGGCCGCCGTTGACCCCCAGACCGCCCAGGGCAATGCCGTCTAACCGATAGGCCCGCTGACCAATCAAACCCAGCTGCAGACCGCGATAGCGCCCACCGGGATTGGGCCCCGGTTTCCACAGCGTTAGGTTGACGCCATTGACGCGCTCGACACCGCGGTCCGAGCCGTTGAGGCGCAGGCCGGTAAAACGCGGGCTATTGCCCAGGCTCAAACCCCAGCCTTGATAGCCCAGATCGAAAGACCTGGCGCCGCTGACCAACGGCACCAGGATCAGCGTCAAAACCAATCCCAGCCGGTGACAATCTCCAAAAATTAGCACGACAATCCTCCTGCGATCTAAGTGGATAAATGACTAGGTGCTTCTATCCATGGCAGAGTCTATCGCAAAAGGTATGCCAATTGAATTGGCTTTCTTATTTCCTCTAAATAACTGATATAAAACAGCTTACCTCCTAATAACTAACCGACAAAACTCGCGGTTTCTACAGCGCGACCTTGCGCGACTTTGCCATACTGCGCCTCTTTCTGCACTCGATATCGCTCAAGACGGAAAAGGGCCAATCCCCTGAGAGCAGGAAAGAAGGATCAAATACCACGACCCAGGTAGCTTGGCCTACTAACGTATGGGAACAGCATCCACAGGAAGACTCGAGATCGCCCGGGCCATTTCAGGCGTTATACCAGATTGACTTCAAGATGTCCGGATGTTTCCCGCCGGTACCGAAGGCCCGCCTGCCGAACATCCGGACATCTTCATATCAAATCGGTATTAGAGGATATATCTAACGGCTCGATCAGATCCCAGAGATTACCGTATAGATCGGCAAAGACCGCGACTGTGCCATAGGGTTCCCGCCGCGGTTGGCGGACGAATACAATACCTTTCTCGCTATACTCCGCGTAATCGCGCCAAAAATCGTCCGTGTAAAGAAACAAAAAAACCCTTCCGCCCGTTTGGTCGCCGATGCGGCGGGCTTGTTCCTCTCCAGAGGCTTGCGCGAGAAGCAGGCGCGACTCGGTGGCTCCTTTCGGGGCGACAACAACCCATCTCTTGTTCTGGTCCGGGACAAACGTATCTTCAACCAGATCGAAACCTAATTTACCGACGTAGAAATCGATCGCCTCGTCGTATTGGCGCACGGCAACTGTTGTCAAAGCGAGAAACTGCTTCATAGGGAGCTGGAAATCTTTTAGTAGAACCGCTAAACAAGCCTGGCTCATGGTCCTGGGTATATTGTCTGTGCATTGGGCGGCAATTTTCTGACATGCTCAAGGAACGCCCATACCTTCATTCCCTTTTCCTGCGGAAATGTAAACCCACAGTTTTTGCCAACGAACTCTGCCGACTCCTTAAAAATCCGGTAACAGAGAAACAGCGACTCCCACAGATTCTCGTAGTTGGAATCGACATAAGTATTCTCGTACTGGCTCCACATATCCGACGGCAAATAACGCTCCAAGTGCTTGCCCTTGAAACCCATCGACTGCTCAAATCCCTGTCGTATGCCCATCTCCCACTCGAGCATCATGACGAGCGAATCGCGCAGCCCTGCTTCAATGAAAAACTTTAGCAGGGGCAATTTCCGTCGCCAGATGGTCTTCGGGATATGCGATCCTAAAGTGAAGAAGAACCCAGTGCAACAACCGTAGTAAAGTTCCGCAGTGGGTTTGGCGACCAAGTAGCTACCCTCATTGGGCGGCGGCAGGGAGGAGATCCGGCCATCTTTGTCGAGCAGTACTGCCGTTAGACTATCCCTGAGTCGGTCCTGCAGCGTATCCACAAGAGCGAAGGTTAGATCGATGCGATTCCCGTCCGCCAATTGCATATTATAGTTGTGATAGCTGCCATCCGCATCGACCGGAGGCCATGGACCAATCAGCGGTTGCTCTACGACAATCGTTTCGCCAAAATACGGAACTACGTACTCTTCGCGTCGAAACGGCTCTACTTCGGTGACCAAGTTGACAATATCATAGTCCTGGAACGGATCTGGCGTGACATTCGGGTTCACTCTGGAACCGTTCATAAGAACGGCCCGGATCCGATCATCCGCTGCAGCGAAGTCGAGGAGAAGCCCCAACATTTCCTCTTCCGTCCTCGTTCTCATACTGCTACACCCCGCCCAGATGCCGATCAAACCAGCGCGCCGCTCGACCGCCAATATCGACAGGCACCGCAGCACCGGGCATATCCGGACCGTGTCCGGCCCCGGGGACCACCACCAATTCCACCGCCACGCCGACCTTATCCAAGGCCCGGGCCATTTGCTCCGACTGCACCAACGGCACCCGCTCGTCGGCATCGCCGTGGATAAGCAGGAAGGGGACGCTGTCAGGGCCGACGTGGGTCAGCGGCGAGGCCTGCAACACAAGCTGCTGGTCCACCGACGCTGGGTCGCCACCCAGGAAGGGATGATCGGCAAAATCCACGCAGGAAGTCACCGGCGCCCGTGCCACCACCGCCTGGACCCGGGCCGAAAGGCGATCGACAGGGCTTTCGGCCTGGGGATCACCGCCCCCGTCCAGTACCCCCAACAGACTAACCAAGTGGCCGCCGGAAGAGCCGCCGATGGCCCCCAGCCGATCGGGATCAACGCCAAAACGATCGGCGTGATAACGGACAAAACGCACCCCCCGCTGCACATCCTCGACGGCGGCGGGATAGACAAAGCGGGGCGCGGCCCGGTGGTTGAGAGTGAAAACCGTATAGCCGGCCGCCACCAGATCCTGGGTTTCCAGTTGCACGTGGGCGCTTTCCTTAAGCGGCCGGGCATCGGGGGAAGGGGCCGCCGACCAGCCGCTACCCGATACGTGCACAGCGCCCAAACCGTTGGGGTCGTCGGGCTGGTGCACGTCCATAAGCAGGGCCAGCCCTGAGTGCATAGCGTAGATTTCATTGCGCTGGATCCGGGGCATAATACGCTCCCTTTATATTCAGGAAATATCCTGTGAGCGGCTAGAAACCGACTGCAAGACACGGTGTAATTCGTCCAAAATGCGCCGCTGTTCCAGTCCATCCTTGGCCACTACTTGGGCCGTATGGTACTCTAGTTCCTCGCGCTCGTCCGGGCTTAAATCCTTGGCCGTTATCACCACCACCGGCATATCCCGCGTCTCCTCCTGCTGGCGCAACCGACGCAGCGTTTCAAAGCCGTCCATGCGCGGCATCAGCAGATCGAGCAAGAGCACGTCGGGTCGTTCGCGCTCGACCTGGTCCAGGGCCTCCTCCCCGTTGGCGGCGCTGCGCACCGTCCACCCCTCACTCTCCAGTTCCTGGCGCACGATATCGACCACCACCGGGTCGTCGTCGACCACCAGCAACCGCCGCCCCGCCGCGGCAAAACGCCGCACTGCACCCAGCAGGGCCTCGCGTTCGAAGGGCTTCACCAGATATTCGTCGGCCCCCAGCCTGACCCCCTTTCGCTTGTCATCGACAATGGAGATAACGACAATGGGGATAGCGCGCGTTTTGCGGTCGCTCTTGAGCTGGGCAATCACTTCCCAGCCGCTCATATCCGGCATCCGGATATCAACGGTGATAAGATCGGGGATCTGTTCCCTGGCCTGGCGAATACCCTCTTGGGCACTGGTAACACCTGCTACCGCATAACCGCCGTCGCCCAATTCCTGGGCGATAAGCGACAATACGTCGGGGTCGTCGTCAATGGAGAGAATACGCATACGGCCCGGATCGGCTTCAGGCTCGTCCTCCACCACCGATTCGGTCTCGACTTCGTCTTGGACCGGCAGCGCCACGGTAAATACCGAGCCAACCCCGACCTGGCTTTGCGCGGTGATATCCCCCCCAGCAGACGCGCCAATTTGCGCGAAATAGACAACCCCAGACCGGTACCGCCGTACTTGCGGGTCGTCGATCCTTCGGCCTGGCGAAATTCGTCGAAAACGAATTCCAGCGCTTCCGGGGCAATACCAATACCAGTATCGCGCACGACTATATACAGCTGGTCGTCGGCAAACCGAACGCCGACCTCTATCTGCCCCGACTCGGTGAATTTGGCCGCATTGCTCAACAAATTGGTCAGGATCTGCCGCAGCCGGTCGGGATCGGAATGGTATACCCCCTCGGTCACTTCTTCGATCCGCAATTCCACCCCCGCCTTAACCATGGGCGCAATGGCACTGGTGCAACTCTGCACCAACTCGGCCACACTAAAACGCCGGCGGGCAATATCAATGCGACCCGCTTCGATCTTTGACAGGTCGAGAATATCGCTGATCAGCTGCAAGAGTACATCGGCGCTCTGCACGACTTTTTCCAGATTGCCCCGCTGGCGCCCCTCCAACTGATCACCGGTTTTGCGCAACACCAGCTTGGAAAAACCGACAATGGCGTTCATCGGCGTGCGCAATTCGTGCGACATGCGGGCGAGGAATTCCGATTTGAGGCGGTCGGCCTCGCGGATCTGGGCGCTTTGCTCCTGAATCTGCTGGTTGGCCCGTTCCAGGTCCCGGTTTTTCTCGAACAGGGCGTTATTGGCGTCGGAGAGGGCTTTATTGGCCTCTTCTAACTTCTCGTTCTGCCGGCGGTAAAGCCGCTCCTTGCCCACCAGACTGAGCCCTAGCAGGACCAGCACGACCAGGGCGATAATCACGACAAAGTCGAAGCCCTCGACCACGGTGGAACCGTAGAGCCAGGCCACGGCCAGGATAAAGCCGACGTTGTAGCGCAGCCGCCGATGGTGCAATTCGTAAAAGCTCACCCCGGCCAGACCTGGGGCATAATACCCGGCGAACTGCAAAATGATGGTGAGGGGGGCAATTACACCGTGCCAGGCACCGGCAAAAAAACCGGCGCGTTTCCCCCCTTGCTGATACTGCGAATGCTCACCGGCGATCCACAGTGGATTGGCCATCGCGCTCCTCCTTCTTGGCGAGGGATCTGCGACCCGATATGGAAACGGCGCGCGATCCAAATAAGCCGTCAACGTCGGCAAGGCCTTCTGCAAATAGGACCAAGCCCGTGGGCGGCCGCATTCTCCCTCCTGCCCATGACCTAGCGCAAAAACGGGCCCCTAGTCAATTAGAAAGGCACCACGTTCGACAAATCCAAACAGATTGGATGTAACCGAACTTGGCCAAATCGTAACTCAATAGACCCGACCTGTAACCTGAATTCCTCCGGCGGCTGATATCCTATCAGATCGCGAATTATAAAGCCCAAAGAATATTCGTGGGCATTTTTCCCCATCCCGTACGCAGGAGGAATTTGCATGCTAGCGCGGGCTAAAATCTTAGAGCGCCGGCCTTTTTCGCCGCCAGTGGCGCGAAAACCGTTGCCGACAGAGCGCCAAGATGGCGCGGCGGGCTAGCCACCGGCCCTAATCGCCGCTCAGCGCCTGGACCAGGGGCTCGTCGGCCAATTCGACGAATTGAGAATCCACATGGCCCAGCATTTCCGCCACCAACACAGGGCGGGCAGGGGTGACGGCCTCCCGGTCGAGGATATCGACGGCCTGCCGTAAATGCGGCCGGGCCCGGCCGCTCCCACCGCTTTTCATATAGTACCCCGCCAACTGGAAATGGGTCTGTCCCAGCAGTACCAACCGATGGTCCACCGGCGGGCCGTGAAATTGCCAATAGCGCCCCTGGGCCACCTGGCGGTCGACTGCTTCGAGGGACTCCTGGGATTGGCCCTGGAGCAGTGCGAGACCTTTCTCCGTATGGGATATCGCCGCTGTCAGATCGCCCTGCAGATAATGCGATACCCCCATGTCGAAATAGGCTATTGACGTATAGCCCGATTGTAGATCGATTAATTCCCGATAGTACCGCAGGGCTTCCTCGTACCGTTGCCGCGGTGCGTAAACCCGCGCCAGCCGCAACAGGGCCAGCCCTTCAAAAGGACCGCCCCGGGCACACCGCAAAATATCTTCGTAGGCGGCGACCAATTCCTCGCCAGAAGCCGTCTGGCCCCCCAGGTCGACCTGTTTTATGCGAGCAAAGATATTGTCGGGCTGGCGACCAACCAGCTCGTCGAGCAATTGCGCGGCTTTGGCGTACTCCCCTTCACCCTGTCCTTTGTACGCATCGGCCATCAGCAGCGCGCCCAGGTCATCGTCGGGAACAAGCTCCCGGGTGCGTTCGAGCAGAGGAATGGCCTCCTGGTATTCGCGACCCCAGAATAATTCCTTCACTCGCTCCAACAACGACTCCACTTCCCGGTCGAAAGCATCGCCCGGAGCTTCTCTGTGCAGGGTATTATGGACCATCTTCAGCACCTCCTCCTTGAGCTGGTGGCGGGCCCGGCGCAACCGCTGGCGGGCAGCCTGGGGTGTGATATCCAGGTCAGCGGCGATATCCACCGACGATCGTCCACCCATATAGTAGAGGGTGAGGACCTGACGGCTGGCCGGGGCCAATTGGGCCAATCCGTGCAGTACGAGCTGCCTTTCCTCCTCCTGTTCCAGATCTCTATCCGGTGTTGCCGCACTGGCTTGTTGGGTCTCCGCCCAATCGGTGGGGAACTCCTCTAAGGACAAGAGGTCGGGCCGGGCTGCCAGCCACGAGCGGCAGACATTGGCGGTGATAGTCATCAACCAGGCCGGCAATTTCTCCGGATCTTTGAGCTGGTGCAATTTGAGGAAAGCCCGCAAGAACACTTCCTGCGAAACATCATAGGCGGCGTCAAAATCGTGCAGAAAACTCACCGCCAGGCCGTAGACACGGTCTTTGTGGCGGGCGACCAGCGCGGTGAAATTCTCGCTATCGCCGCCGCTGTAGGGCGCAGTGGAAACAGTATTCTCAGGCATCTTCTCGACTCCCGAACTGGTGGGTTCACCAATAAGACGGCGGCGCAGCGAAAAGTGTGACCGTAAGGAAGACGAATCTCGTGGCGGGAAGGAGGATGGATTGCGTTGATGCGCCTATATTCGACGCCGTTCAGAGCCGATCTTCGGCCAGCTCTATATAAACCCGCCGTTTCTCTTCGGCTTCCGCCTGCCAGCCCGGTCGGGGCTCTACCAACCGCTGGTCGCCACCGCGGGGAATTTCGTACAGGGAGCGCGACAGGCGGGCGACCCAAAAGACCAGCAAAATGCGGTGATAGGTCCGGACGCGCAGAGCGAATCTTTTGTCGGCGCCGGGATAGTGGGCCACTAGCCAATCCCAACGGCTCTGGGACACGGCCAGATATTCGGGGTGGGCCATCAACTGGGCCAGATCAAAGGCCGGGTCGGTCCAACCGCTGTTCTCCCAATCGACCGATATCCAGCCCTGGGAAAGGCGAATGAAATTGTCTGGTTTGTAGTCCATACGGGCCAGCCTCGGCGCCGCTGGATCCCATTCCGGCGGCGTGACCCGCTCCAGCCGTTGCCGCAATCGCCCCAGATCCGCAGGCTGCGAGGCAGCCGGGACCGAAGCTATTTCCCGGTCGAGAAGCTGCAGCCCGGCCGCCTGCGTGCAGGCGTCGAGCAAGGCGGGCCGGATAGCACTGCTCGACGGGTCCGGCCCAATGTCATGGACGCGGCCGATATGGTCGAGTAACTGCGCCCACTCGCCGTCGTCGGTGGGCACCCGATTCAATACCGCCCCCTCTACCCACGACTGCACCACCAGCGGTGTCGAATAGGTGTCACGGTCCAGGCCCAGGGCTCGGGGCGCCACCACCCTCGCCCGCTCCAGCAGCTGCAGCGCGTGGAATTCGCGCCCCGCCCTGTCGCGCGGTCCCGGCACAGTGAATTTGACGCACAGGTCGTCACCTTCTCCCGTACAGCGCCAGATCAGATTGTTGCGGCCGCCGGTTATTTTTTCCAACCGGTAGCCACTATACTCATCCGCGACCAGATCGCGGTGCCGGTCGAGATAGTCGAGGACGGGTCTTAGTTTTTCCAGCATCAAATGGGTACCCCTGATCGAGTCCCTTGGGGGGTGGCTGGAAGGCGGGCAGTGGGGGTTGGGAGGCCGGGCAGAGCGGGGCCGGGCAGGGACGGGTAGGCCCCGCTCGGGTCTCACTGCCCGCCTGGAAGCCGCCCCCCAAGGGGCGGGCGTCCAAGTACACCGCCATTTTCCGAGCCACCTATCTGTACAATTTACCCGCAACCTTCTACTGCCGCCCCGACCCAGCCGCATCCAGCCCCTCGAATTGCCGCCAGCACAAATACAGCGCCCGCGGCACATGGAAACACCCCTTCCACTTGCCGCCCTTCAACGGCAGCAACACCTCGCCGCGCCGATTGAGATAGCCGTACCACTCGCCGTATTCGGGGTCGGCAAAGCGCGGCCAACTATATTCGTGCACTTTCTGATACCAATCCCAGCATTCAGATCGGCCGGTGAGCAGATAGCCCATCGACAGGGCCACCAGCGATTCAAGATGCACCCACCACAACTTCTGGTCCCACTCCAGTTGCTGCGGCGGTCGCCCTTCTGCATCCATAAAATAGTACAGACCGCCATACTCCTGATCCCAGGCGTAGTCGAGAATATTGAGGACCACATCAACGGCCCGCTCGATGGTGGCACTGTCGCCACGGCGCTGGGCAATATCCATGATAAACCACATCGCCTCAATGCCGTGGCCCGGATTGAGCAGACGGCCGTCAAAGCTATCGTCGCGGCTGCCGTCGGGGCGCACATTTTCAAACATTATGCCGCGCTCGGTATCGAGAAAATCGCCCATCACCTCGCCCAGCGTAGCGTCGATGACTTCCTCCAGCTTGCCCTCGTCCAGCAGCCAGGCCATCTCCAGGGTCAGATTGGCCAGAATCATGGGCACCGCCAGGGTCTTCAAGGGCCGGGTGCCGGGATAGGCCTTGGTGTACTGGCCTTTGGGATTGTCCTTGCGGCGCAAGACATTATTGTAGGCCTGGAGGGCTATCTCCCGGGCCTGGTCGTCGCCGGCGGCACGGGCGTATTGGGAAAAAGCCATGGCGGCGAAGCAATCAGAGAAAATATTATAAGGCTGTACCAGGGGCTGCCCGGCCCGGTCGAGAGCAAAATACCAATTGCCCTCGGCGTCGCGGCCGTGGCGGGCCAGAAACTGCGCCCCGTGGGCGGCCAAATCGAGCCAGTCCTGACGCTGCTCCAGATCGCTGTACAGAGTGGAAAAGGTCCACAGTTGGCGATTTTGTAGCCAAATAAATTTGTCGGTATCAAAAATCTGACCCGTCCGGTCAATACAGGTAAAATAACCGCCCTGCTCCCAGTCAACCCCGTGTCGTTGCCAGAACGGCACCACATCGTCGAGCAGGGCACTGCGGTACTGGGCCGCCAGGGCGGCGTAATCGGCGTCCATATCAGACTCCGGCGAAGGCGGTATAGCCGCCGTCAATGGGGACAATGGCCCCCGTGACAAAGGTGGCCTGGTCGGATAATAACCACAGCACCGCGCCCACAACTTCCGGCGGTTCGCCAAAGCGAGCCATGGGCACGCTACCCAGGATACTCTGACCGCGGGCCGTCAAATCGCCGCTGTCTTCGTCGACCAGTAAAAAGCGATTCTGCTGGGTCAACATAAAACCCGGTGCAATGGCGTTGACCCGGATGGCCGGATCGTATTCCTGGGCCATATGCACCGCCAGCCAACGGGTGAAATTATCGGCCGCACCCTTGCCGTTGGAATAGGCTAGGGCCCGCGACAGCGGCGCGGACCCACCGATGGAGGTGATATTAACCACAGCGCCGCTGTTTTGCTGGGCGAAAACCCGCCCCACCGCCTGGCAGGGAATCACCGTGGCCAAATAGTTCAAATCCATAACAAAGCGAATATCGTCCGATTTTATATCGAAAAAGGTCAACTCTTCGTTGGTGGTGGTGCTGGGATGACTACCCCCGGCGGCATTGACCAGCAAATCGACGCTTTCAAAGCGCTCCAAGGTCTGTTCCAGAGCCTGGCCAACACTGTCTTTAGAAATAGCGTCGCAGGCCAGCGGCAGGGTCCGGCCCGATCCCTCCGGGTCCATCGATTGGGCTTGGCGCTGGGCGGCCTCCGGGGCAATATCCCACAGAGCCACCTGCGCCCCGGCCTTGAACAGGGCGGTGGCGATATGGCCGCCCAGAGCCCCGCCCAAGCCGGTGATCACAGCTGTTTTACCGGTAAAATCAAACATAGTCTCTGCTTCTGCTTATGGGTGGAAGGGGCACTAGCGCGCCGTCAGATCTCTCGTGAAAACAGGTTTACTAGCCGTTGCTGCCTTTGATGAAAAACAGCCCTCTAACGGGTCCGTTTTTTCCCCAGACGCTCGTTGCCGCGCTTGAAATTGCCCGTACAACGGGCCATCAACAATTGCAATTCATCGGCACCGGCCCCTTCGGCCTGGGCGAGAAATTTGGCCGCACGGCCGCCTTTAAGGGTCACGACTGGGCGGCCCTGCCAATGGATGAGCACCTTGCCGTCTTTATTGTTCCGGTAGGAGAAATCGCCGTTGTCGTCCTGGGGAACTTGCGCCACTGTATCGTCCTTGCTGATCGGTATAGATCTAGAGTCCGAATAAGATAAAAATAATCTCTCACCCACCTGATTTCCAGTAGCCTCAAAAGCTCGGTAGCTGGTTTCGGGGCTCTCAAGAGCCCGGCCCATTCAATCGCCGAAACGAGCGCCAAGACGGAACAAATCGCCCAGGGGATTGGCCTTCTCTTCGAGAGCATCGGCAATGACCGGGCCAATGGAACCGCCAAATTTAAAACCGTGACCGCTGCCGCCCCCGGCAATGAGCACGCCCCGTCGCTGCGGCGCCCAGTCGATGACGAAATGGTTGTCGGGCGTATTGGTGTATAGACAGGAATGGCCGCCCACCAGCCGCGCTCCTTGCAGACCCGGCAAACGCCGACTGACAAAGGCGCGGGCCTGATCGAGAAATTCGCTGCTGGGCTCCCGGTCGGCCTCGGGCTGGGCATTTTCTAGCTTGCTGTCTTCGGCAATTTTCACATAGCCCTCCTGCAACAGCGGAAAACCGTACCAGGCTTCCCGGGGCCCCAGCGCCGTCCACACCGGAAAATCGGGGGCGGCAAAACGCTGCGGCTCGGCCGGAGCAAAAAAAGCCATTTGCTGACGCGTGATGCGCAATTGCCCTGCCAGGGCGGGGAACAAACGCCCTACCCAGGCCCCGGCGGCGACCACAACGCGATCGAACAGCGGCGCGGCCGGCTCTGTGGTCAAGTGGACCCCCCGGTCGGTCTCGTCAATGGCCTGGACCCCGGTATGGGGATGCACAGCAATACCCTGGTCGCGAGCCAGGTCAACCAGATCGGCCACCGCCTGGCCGCTGCGCAAATAGCCCGACCACGGATCGTAAAAGAGAGTATCGTCCGCATCGACAGTGAATTGGGGGAAGCGGCTGCGCACTTGGGTCGGGCTCAACATTTCGACCGACCGCCCCCGGCGCCGCAAGGTCTCCAGGCCCACAGAGGCAGCGCTGTCGGCGCCTAAATCGCGCCAGATATTGAGCTTGCCGGTCTGATAGTACAATGCTCGGCTGAGCTGCTGGTGCCACAGACTCCACTGGTGCGCCGCCCGCTCGACTAACTCGTGATAGGTCTCCTCCGGATAGTTGGTGCGGCGGATGACTTTGGCAACATCGGTCGAGGCCGCCTCGGGACAGGGGATGGGGCCGCGGTCGAACAAGTCGACCCGATGGCCCCGGCGCCCCAATTCGAGGGCGGCGGCGACGCCGAAAATACCCGCTCCTACAATACCGACGCGCATAATTCAAGCCTTCAGTGCCAAGAGGATTATTGTCGTCGCGCTCTAAAATAGCCATCCCCTGACCGCCGGGAAAGGGCCCACTCTAAAGACTGCCGCAGCCAACGCAATAAAGCAGTCCAACCTCCGCCATCGATTCACACCCGAAGAATTCAGTATATTTAAAGAGGCGCTGGAGAGGCGTCCGCGATATCGTCGACGGCCTCAGCTGTACCCCGTTCAAGTAACCATTGTCGGCGGATTTCTACCTATGAAACCTAGCCTGGCCCGGGCTTTTTACAACGCCGCGGGCGTGACCCCCCGAAACGATCCGCAGGATCCAGCCTCGACCTTTGCAATAGAACGCATTAAGAGGCCGTTGGCCCGGCATATCCGGCCCGGCACCAGGGTACTTGATCTGTGTTGTGGTGCCGGCCGTTATACATTTGCTACCGCCGCCCTGGGCGCCCGCGCCGTCGGCCTCGACTGCGCCCAGGTGCCGTTGCAGTACGCCCGATCACTGGCCATCCAGTGGCATAGCCCCTGCCACTTTCTCGGCGCCGTCTTGCCCGCCCTGCCCTTGGCCGCTGATTCTTTCGACCTGGTACTGCTGCCGGGAAATACCATCGCCGAATTCTCCCCCGAGGACATGGCCTTGTTAGCCCGAGAATCGGCCCGCGTCCTTGCACCTGAAGGCCTATTCTGTCACGATCTGCGCCCCGACAAGCAGGCCCCCGGCCCACAGACGGCCATCTATTCAATCCCTGGCAAGGGCCGCTTCCAATACCGTTCCTACGGCTGGACCGCAGCAACGGCCAAAGCTGTGCTGGGGGCTTCTTTGCAGTTGGTCGAGGATGAGGTCTTGGCAACCGGGCGCCACTGGCTTGCATTCCAAAAACGGCCGCGATAGGCCCGAGCAGAAACGCCGTGATCTCGGTCGAATCACTCGGCCGGTTGTGCCGACTCGCCTCATTGTGTATCATAGGCCAATCTGCTGCTATTTCGGACTGTACTGAATCCGCAAAACCGGCGGTCGATCCCGTTCAGCCGGGGCAGTCGGATAGGGTGCAGCCCAACCTGTCCAATCCCTTTCCAGAGGAGAATTCCCACCATGCAGAAGCGAAAGAAAATAACCCTCGGTCTGCTCCTGCTGGCCGCAACCTGGCTATGGCCGCAAAACCAGGCCGTAGCCGAACACCACGAGAAGACCCAACTTGAACGGGGCGCATACCTGACCACCATCCTCGGCTGCCACGACTGCCATACCCCCAAATTAATGCAGCCCGGGCCGCCGCAACCCGATATGTCGCGCGCCCTGTCGGGCCACCCGGAAGGGGCGCCCTATCCCACCTGGATGCCCGCCGATTTGATGGAGGGCCATACCCTGGTCAAGGTCAACCCGACCTTTACCGCCTTTGCCGGCCCCTGGGGCGTCAGCTTTGCCATTAACCTCACCCCAGACAAAACCGGTTTGGGCGAGTGGACCGAAGAAGCCTTCGTCCAGGCCCTGCGCACCGGCAAGCACCAGGGCCAACCCAACGGCCGCCCCATTTTGCCGCCCATGCCCTGGGAAGTATACAAAGCCATCACCGACGACGACCTAAAAGCGATGTGGGCCTATCTGCAGACAATGAAACCCATCGCCAACAAAGTACCTACCCCCGTACCGCCGGCCGGTCCCCCACCCGGCGCCGAATAGCAATTCCATTCCATTCAAGGAATTAGCTATTGACGGACTCCCAAGCCCCGGGCGACGAGCGCTGGATCTACGTCGTTCTGGGCCTATTCTCGATCCTGCTGTTGGCCTTCCTGGCACTGTGGGCCGTGCAGAGCGGCCTGTTGGCCCCCCTGGCCCGCACGACCACCATCAGCGGGCGCGTACTCTACGACGGCCAGGCGCCGACGCCGGCCAAATTGCTGGTGGTGGCCGACCGCGATGTCTGCGGCCAGATCGATCACTTTGATGACCGCTTGCAGGTCAGCCCCAACGGCGGCATTGAATACGCCGTAGTATCCCTCCAAAGGGTGGAAGGGGGCCGCCCGCTGGAGAGTATGGGCAGCCAATTCATCCTCGACCAGCGCAGGTGCGCCTACTTGCCGCACCTGCTGCTGGTGCCGGTGGGCCACCCTGTGCGCATCCTCAACAGCGACGACGTCTTTCACAATATTCACACTTACAGCACCGACAACCGACCAGTGAATATAGCTCACCCCCATACCGAGGGGCCCCTCGAACTGACCCTCGACACCCCGGAGCGGGTCTCGGTCCGCTGCGATATCCACGGCTGGATGAGCAGTTGGATCGTCGCCGTCGACCACCCTTATCACGTTGTCACCGACCCCGGCGGCGGCTTTGTCCTGGCCGATATCCCACCGGGCACCTACACCTTGCAATGCTGGCAGGAATTACTGGGCGAGCTAACCGCCCAGGTCACTGTCGGCCGCGGCGACCACCTAGAATTCGACTTCTCCTATCCGCCCATAGCCCAATAACAATCTCCGCCCAAAGCCGTCCATTTGCCCACCCGGCGCCATCCCCAGCAGCGCCCGGACCAACCGCCTATTTGTCCCACTTATAGCTAGGGGGTAAAGGCCGTGTCGCAGCGCAGCCAAGAATTTTGGAACCGGCGTACCCAAGCAACGGCCATCTGGGCCAATTTGCGCTGGACCTGGACCCATATCTGGGCCCACGGCCGCCGTCTGGGTCTGGGCATAGTCGCCGTGCAGCTGCTGCAGGGCCTCCAACCCGCCCTGCTGATCTGGGTCACCCAGCATCTAATCGATACCGCCATTGCCGCAGCGGGTCAGGGCCCTACCGGTTTTGCCGAGTTGGTACCCTGGCTGGTGGCCTTGGGCCTGGTGCTGCTGTTGACCAACGAGGTGCTGTGGAAAATCCGCGACACCCTGCATATGCGCCTGCAACAGCAGCTCGAATACACCCTGGGCCGCCGTTTCTTGGCCAAAGCTTCGCGGCTGCCGCTGGTCTTTTTTGAAGTCAGCGATTTCTACGATCAGCTGCAACGGGCCCGCGATCCAGGCCGCAAGCTCGACCGCTTCTTCTTTGCCGCCATGCATGCCTTCCAAGCCGCTGTCCAGGCCCTTACCGTGGCGGCCATGTTCGCCCCTGTATCGCCGTGGTTATCTCTGGCGCTGTTGGCCGTACTGGTACCGCAAATCCGCCTGGAAATCGAACAGAGCCGAATGTTCATGGGCTTCACCTACGGCCAGACCGAGGAATTGCGCCGGGCCGACTACGTCGACCGCGTCCTCACCGGCCGGGACCAGCAAAAGGAAATGCGTGTCTTTGGCCTGCACCAAATGCTGGGCCGGCGCTGGCGCGATTTGCGCCAGATCTTGCGCCGCCAACAATGGGACCAGCGCCGCCAACAGGCCTGGGGCGGGCTGCCCACCAGCGGTTTGCGCGTGGGGGTCTCGGCCACCGTCGCCGTGGTCCTGGCTTATTTCCTTGGCGACCGACTCCTCACTCCCGGGCGCTTTGTCGCCCTGTTCCGCGGCGTCGACGATATGGTGCGAACCGGCTTCAGCCTGGGCTACAGCGCCCGCGAGCTGCAAAACCAGGCCACCGAAATCGGCTATGTGCGGCAATTCCTCAACTTGCCCGAAGAAAGCGACGCCTGGATGCAGCGGCCACCGCAAAAAGCCGCTCAGCCCCGCGACCAGCTTTTCCCCCAACCGCTGCGCCAGGGCTTTGCCCTAGACCAGATACGTTTCTCCTATCCGGCCGCCGGCGACGAAGAGCCCCGGCCCGTCCTCCAGGGGGTGAGCTTCAACCTAGTCCCCGGCGAACGGGTCGCTCTGGTGGGTGAAAACGGCGCCGGCAAGTCCACCCTGGCCAAAATCCTGCTAGGCCTATACGAACCCAGCGGCGGCCAGGTCCAGGTCGACGGTATCGACTACAGCCGCATTGACCGCCAGAGCATGGCCCAAGGAGTGAGCGCGGCCTTCCAGGATTTCTACAATTTCGAATTGACCGCGGGCCAATCCATTGGCGTTGGCGCACTAGGGACAAACCGGGGCGGCGCCGGAAACGACGCCGATCTATGGCCCGCCGATCTGGTGCCCGATCCCGCCATCGTCGCCGAGGCCGCCCGTCGCGCCGGAGCCGACGAAGTTGTGGCGCGATTGCCCCAGGGCTACCAATCGCCGGTGGGCCATATCCTCGACAACGGCCAGGGGCTTTCGGGCGGCGAATGGCAGCGTTTAGCCGTGGCCCGGGCCTATACCCGGCCGGCGGCGCTGATCATCCTCGACGAGCCAACGGCGGCCCTAGACCCCATGGCCGAAGCCGAAGTCTACCGACAATTCAGCACCTTGCTCAAAGGCCGCACCGCGCTGCTGATCAGCCACCGGCTGGGATCGGCACGCATGGCCGACCGCATCTTGGTGCTGCAGGAGGGCCGCATTGTCGAACAAGGCAATCACGCCCAATTGCTCAAGCGGGCCGGAGTATACGCCGGCATGTGGGAGGAACAGGCTTCGTGGTACCGATAGAGTATTCGGCGGTCCCGCCGCGCCCGCCCGCCCTGCGCACTCTGTGGCGCTTTATGCGCTGGATGATCCAGACCGACCCGCCCCGTGCCCTGGCCCTGCTGGGACTAAACCTGGTCACTGGATTGTTGCCGGCCGCCTCGGTGTGGATCGTTCGGGGTCTCTTCGACCGCAGTCTCGACGTATACGAGGGCCGCCTGGCGGTGGCGGGCCTGCTGGCATGGGTGGCGTTGTGGGCGGGCCTGGCGCTGCTGCAGGGGACCGTCCGCCCCTTCCTCACGGCGTTGCTGATCGAACGCCTCAAGCAGGAGATGGAAGACCGGCTGCTGGTCGAATTGCAGGGCAAAGCGCGCCGCCTCAGACTCGAAGTATTCGAACGCGCCGATTTCCACGATATCCTGCGCCGGGCCCAGGAGGCCGCCACCCCGGGCTTCTTCCTCAATCTCCTGGGCGAAATCCAAACCATATTCTCCGGTACCTTGACCGCCCTATCCGTAGCGCTGATTGTCGGCCTGTGGAATCCCCTGCTCTTGGTGGCCTTGGTGCTAGTGGCCCTGCCGCCGCCTCTGGCGCATTGGCAGCAAGGCCGCGATGCCTTCCTCCTCAAACGGGCGCAAACCCAGCACGAGCGCCTGCGCGGCTACCTGGGGCGCATCCTCAGCGAACGGGCCGCCGCCAAGGAAGTGCGGGTTTTCGATCTGGGACCGGGGCTGCTGCAGTGGTGGACCCATCTCTACTGGCAGGTAGCCAACCGGCTCTTCAACCAGCAGCGCCGACAAACTGCAGTAGACGGGGCGCTGTCGGCCGGCAGCCTGCTGGGTCTGGCCGCCGCCATTGGCTGGGCGGCCTGGGCGGTGGCCCTGGGCGCCCTGTCGGCCGGCCAATTCGCCGCCATGATGGTGGCCCTGCGCGAAATCCGCACCAGTGTCGATCTGGCCGTCAGGCGCTTCGGTTATCTGGCCAACAGACTCTTGAACATCGCCGATCTATTCGCCTATCTCGATTTTGGCCCGGAACAAGAGGACGACGGCGAAGCACCTGGCCACCTCAATCAGATACCCATTGCCGCCAGAGACCTATCCTTTACCTATCCGCAAGCCGACAACCCCGCCCTCGAAGATCTCTCCTTCACCATTGAACCCGGCCAGCGTATCGCCCTGGTGGGAGCCAACGGCTCGGGCAAGACAACCTTGGTCAAAGTACTGTTGGGCCTGTTCCAGCCTACCCGCGGCGCCGTCCTCTACGGCGATCTCGACCTGGAGCGCGTCAGCCGCCAACAACTGTGGGACCAAGCCGCCGCCGTCTTTCAGGACTATACCCGTTTTGCCTTCACCCTGGGCGAAAATATAGGTCTGGGGCGCAACCAACAGATGAACGACGAGGCCGCCGTCCGGCAAGCCGCCCAGCAAGGCGGCGCCGATGTTGTAGCCGCGCAATTGCCCCAGGGCTACGACACCCAGCTCACCCGCGAGTTCAGCGGCGGCACCGAATTGTCGGGCGGCCAATGGCAACGGGTGGCCATCGCCCGGGGCTTTATGCGCAACGCCGCCCTGGTCGCCCTCGACGAACCCACCGCCTCGCTCGACCCAATGGCCGAGGCCGAAATCTTCCGGCGCTTTCTCGAACTGTCGGGCGGCCGTACCACTATAGTAGTCTCCCACCGCTTGGGATCGGCGCGCCTGTGCGACCGCATCCTGGTGCTCAAAGAGGGCCGCCTGGTCGAAGAAGGCACCCACGACCAGCTTTTGGCCCAAAGGGGGGAATACGCCCGCATGTGGGCCCTGCAGGCGCAATGGTACGGCGGGGCGGACATCTAATTCTCCGCGCTATAACTCCACGGCGGCGTACACCGTGATAAACCCGCGCGTCAACACCTCGGTCTTGGCCACCGCCGAGTCGATCCGCCGCGCTTCCAAGCCCAGCGTCGTCACCAAGCGATAGCCCTGGTAATCGGAAATATTGCTCATCTGCACGGTCGTGGTGAGCCCGTTGAAGCTATCCTCGGCGCCCGGCGGCGTCGGTTTTTCCAATTGGTTGAAATATTCGTATTCAAGGCCGCCTTCGATAAAACTCTGCCGCATAATCGGGAAGCGCAGAGTCAGTATGAACAATTCGGTCAGCTCGCGGCGACGGGGCTCTTCCCGGCTTATCGGCACGGAGCGGCGAAATTCGCTCTTCCATCGCGGCGCCAAGGTCCAGTCGCCCACGACAAAGCGGTACTCGGCCTTATTGATCAGGCCGAAGAAGGAGGCCTGTCGGCGCTGGCCGCGCAGGGCTCGCTCAATGCGCCCGCTCCGTTGGTGGTGCAAAGTCCACTTGAGTTTGTGGTACGCCTTCAGCCCTGAGCCCCATTGCTGGTCCCAGCCTAGCCAGGTGGTATTGATCCAGGTATCGGGGGCGGGCAGCGGGTCCCCGACCAGGTGCAGCCCGCCGCGGGTATTGGGCGGTTGTTGCCACTGCAACAGGTCGTCGGCGATGGTGTCTTTGACCTTGCGCACGTCCTGGAATAGCCGCAGGCGCCCCAACCTGGCATAGTGCCGATCGGCGACGACCAGGAAATAGGTGGCGCGGTTGTGTCGATTGTCGGTCAACTGGCGCAGGCGCAGGCGTCCTACCATCAGGCGCAGGTCGGGGTAGACAAAAGCACCGGCGTAGGCGTTGTAGCCGCGCCGGTCGCGCTCGTACGGGTAATCGGCCTGCTCGTCGTTTTCAAAGCGATCGATCCACAGATTGTGATTCATATCGACGCCGTAGAGGAATTCGGGACGGTCCGCGTAAAAGCGCAAAAAGGGCTCTTCGTAGTCGGCGATGAGGTTGGGACTGTCCTCGTTGTCGTTCTGATTGAAGTCGGAAACAAAATCGTTGTTCTCGTCCCAGCCGGGAAAAATCTCGTCGTCGCCCAAGCCCCAGCCCTTGCGGCGCCAGTCGGGCCGGCGGTCCTGGTCGTCGTTGTCGTCGACGAATTCGTAGCGCTGGAATTGGTTGCCGTAGTCCACCACCCCGTCGGCGTCGGCGACAACGAAATCGGTGCCGTAGCGCGGGCTGACATTGAAAGCCTCCACGAAAGCGAAAAAAGGATGGGCCGTCTTCGAAACATTGGCCATCCAAGCCAGCCCCCGGTCGCTGGCGGCGTGGTGACGCTTTGTATTGGGGTTGGGGAATTGCCGATAGCGCTGGTTGACATCGACCTCGAGATAGCCTTCAAGCCCCTCCAGATCGGTCAATTCCAGCGTAAAACCGGCAATGTGGTTGGCCGTGGGCAGGCCGTAGTCGAAGAGCAGGACGCGCTGGTTGGACCCGTCCTTGACATTGCCCCCGGCCCGGGCCACGGGCAGGAAGACAATCTCCGACCGCCCGTCGAGCTGGCGGTCGGACGCCACTTCGACGCGGTAGTCGTTGGCGATGACCAATTCAATCTGGATGCGCGAAATTTCGCTTGGGTCCGGTCCGATGTACGAGCGCTCTGTCAAGTCGTAGCGCACCAGGATGCGCTCAGTGCCGTCGGCGGCGAGGAAGCCCCGGCGCTGGAAGCCGCCTTCGGTCAGGGGGCGGTAACCGATCTGGCTGCCCCGGGTCTCCATCCCCTCCAGGTCGGTGACGATGATATCGCTGGAGAACAGGGCGCCGCCGCCTTCTCCGTCGGCGGGGGAATCGTCGCTGATGGCAATTTCGATGAGCGTGACGGGCGAAAAATTTTGAAACTCCGTCAGCTGCCCCTTGAAAATATCGCCGTTGACCGTCTCCAGCTGGGTCTGAGCGTGGTGGGCGTTGAGCAGGGTCCCCCCCACCTTGGCAAAATCGCCCACCTGCACGACCAGGCGGCCGCCGAAGAAATTGGTGTTATTGGTGCGCTGCTCCGACCCCCCAGATGGAGAATTGGGTTCGCCAATGCGCGACAGCAGCAGGGTGGAGGCGTATTTGTCCGAAGCGAAATCCCATTGCAGGCCATTGAACAGCGGCTTGGAGAAAGTCATCGGCGTCAGGGTCGTGCGGATCTGGTTGCCAATAGTAATGGTGTAGTGATACTGGCCCTTGTGGTCCGAGGCCACCACCAGACTGTTGAACCACTGGTCAAAGCGCCGGCTCTTTTCCAAGCCGCTGCCAAAGGGTTGCGGGTTGACCTGGCGCCAGTCGTAGATGAGCCAGCCACGGGTGAGAAAATTGCCGTAGAGATCGTAGAAGTAATCGCCTTCGAGGGAGGTGGAGACATAGCGCTGGTATTCGCTGCGGGCGTAGTTGGAGTACTGCCGCTGGCGCCAGCCGTACTCGGCGTAGAGTTCCTGGGGCACGTACCACTTGTGCACCGCCGGATCGAGGGCGTCGAGCAGCACGCCCGGCCCGGTGGGCTCAAAACTGACGCGGCCGCCGCGTTGCACCGTGCCCAGACGGGCTCCGTACTCCTGGGCCAACAGCGGGCCCAGCGCCAGGACGACGATCAGTGTGCAGAGGTACCAATTTCCGGAACGCAACAATTCCCAGCTCCCCGTTTCAGTAGGCTATGGCCAGTACGCCGCTGTGACGTTCCTCAAAGGCGTCGGCACGGACGCGCAGGACCCAGATATAAGTGCCCGGGGCGGCCCGGCGGCCGTCTCCCGAGCGGCCGTCCCAGGCGCCCTGGACCCGGCCTATACCGTGGTCGCCGACCCAATTGCGGCGGATCCGACGCCCTTGCAGATCGTAGATATCCAAATACACCGGGGCGGGCTGGAGCAGTTGCAACAAGTTGAAGGCCAATTCAAAACGATCGTTGACGCCGTCGCCGTTGGGCGTGGCAATGCGGCTTTGCAGAGTGATTTGGCCGACGAGCTTGCCAATTTGTTTTTTCGGGATGGCCACCGCCAGCCCGGATAGTTCGTCCACGTCCGTCGGGCCAAAGCGCACTACCTGGCCCGGCTGCAAACGCTGCGGCACAGCGGGGAACTGGCTATTATAAGCGCGTCCCGAAAACGTCGTGCCAAAGCGAAAGATGGGCAGGTCAAAGGTAAATTCGAGCACGGACCCGGCGGCGGCGACCAAGGGCAGGCCAATGCGGAAGGCCTCGGCGCCAATAAACTCCACCGTGAATTCCACCGGCTCGCCGTTGATTTTGACCTGGCGGATACGCTCGGCCGGGACCTGGGTATCTACCTCAATCTGGTCGTAGCCGCGGTGGGGGCCGGCGCTTTTGAGGAGGACGGCATAGTGAAACGTCGCCGGTTCTTCCGCCGCACTCAGGCGCGGGAAAATCTCGGCCCGCAGGGTGTCGGCCAAGGGCGGCGCCAGGTAGTCGAATTGCAACCGATCCACTTCCCGGGTGGCGAAGAGCCCGCCCTCGAAGCGCAGGCGGAACTGGATATAGCGCCGCGGCGTGGGCGCCGGGTTGAGGGTGCCGTTGTGCACCGATTTCCACGGACTCCAATTGCTCACGTCCTCCTCCGGAGCCAGCCGTTCGTGCCGTTCCAGGGCCCAGTACTCGGTGCCGCTGACCTCGACTATCTCGGTTCTGTCCTCTTCTTCTATAATGACAAATCGCTGGTAGAGGACAGGCGTGTCGTCGAGCCCGCTGCGCACCTGCACGGCCAGCTCCGAAAACGGCGCCTCGCCCACCAGGCCCTCGGCCCAGCGCACCGGCCCCACCACCGCCGGCGCCCCCAGGTCGATCAGATCGGACAGATACGTGCCCGAGCCGAGATAGCCGGTCCCGTACACTTCTACCTCGTCTATTTCAAACGGATTTTCCGCCAGCGAGCGCAGCTTGACCAGGCGCACGTACTGGGGCTCCACAGGCACATCGACCACGGGGTCCGGGTTGTCCAGGACCCGCTCGACCAACCGATCCGGCGCCCCCTCAATGGTATTGGTCAGACGGTGGTTGACCCATACTTCGTAGCCGCGCAGAAAGTCGTTGTGAAAGGGCTTGTCGGGGTTAGCCACCGCCGTGTTGCGCGGATAGAAACGCACCCGCTGGACACCGATCAGGCGGCCGAAGTCCAATACCACCCAGATCCCGTACGTGGCCACCTCGGGGTTGAAAGGGGCGGGTTTGCGCTCAAAGGCGATATCGTGGTCGCCGTTGACCGCCCCTTCGAGTTGGCGCTTGAGCAGGGCGCTGCTCACCGACAAGAGATTGGGCGCCTTGATCGAGCCGCCCGCTTCGAGGACAAGTGCGGCGATATTGGCGCTGCCGTCGAAAAAGCGCGGGCTGATCCACCCTTCCCGGTGGTCGAATTCAATGGCATCGCCCGGCGTATTGGTGGTGTCCACCTGGACCCTGGCGCGGCTGCCGGCCAGCAATTCCGGATCGACGCCGTCGCCGCCGCCGCGCCAGGGATGGGCCCCGTCGCCCAAGATAAAAGTGCGCACCTGGGCGGCGGCCGGGCCCGCCAGAAGCGCGGCGAAACCAATGCAGCAGGCAATGCTCAGCAGCCTTTTCAGCACCTTGCGCTCCTATTTCAGACCGGCGTGAATGGTCATGAACAGCGTCGTGGCGCGCTGGGTCCGGTCGCGCTCAAAACGGCGTTGGGTCCACTGCACGCCCAGCCGCGAGACCAGCAAATAGCCGGTGTATGCCACCCGGTTGGTCAACTGGGCCAATAGGGCCCGGCCGCCGAAGTCCTGGTCGATTTCCGGGCGTCGGCCCGCCAGCATCCAGAACCGCGTCAATTCCACGCCCACCTGCAGCTGGGTATTGAAGCGCTGCTTGCCGTAGCGCGGATAGTAATTAACGTTGGTTTGCTCGGCCATCAGCGGCTGGATCCACAGCAGGATGAAAGTCTCTTCAAGACTGGCGGCGGTCGACTGGCGGGTGCTGAAAGGCCGGTCGCGGCGAAATTCGCTTTTAAAGCGCGGCTTGAGCAGCCCCAGGCCGACGGGGACGGTCCATTCGGCCTTGTTGATCAGGCCGATGAAGCCGGCCGTTT